>JACXXQ010000249.1_pt1 | contig 33899 bp, 38 predicted proteins | sample 8621361 | NCBI WGS metagenome assembly JACXXQ01 (sample SAMN15503820, study PRJNA645414) | gut metagenome | isolation source: feces | host: Bos taurus | place: USA | collected 2016 | reverse complement strand
TAGAGCACAACACTTTTAATGTTGGGGTCCTGGGTTCGAGCCCCAGGCGGATCACATAGGAACAAAGCCAAACGGCGACAAAAAAGAGACAAGTCCTACAATATCAACGTATTGTAGGACTTTTTTTATTGTTTCCGTCTTGCCTGAAAGACAAAAAAGGGGCACGAAAAGACACGGTTGAGTATCCAAATCGTACCCCCTTCCCCAAAAAACGATTAGAGGGTACGATTGTCGGAAAATGGCTTACTTTTGACGTGATTTGTCTATACTCTATTTATCTCATTTACAGTGATTAAAATTAGTTTTGCAATCTAAAAAAGTGAGATTATGAAAAATGAAAAGAGTACATTCAGCGTATTGTTTTACCTGAAAAAAGACAAGATGAAAAAGAATGGTTTAGTACCCATTCATGCCCGTATCACAATCAACGGCAAACAAACCCAATTCAATACCAAGTTAGAAGTCCTTGAAACTAACTGGAAATCCGGCAGAGCCATAGGTAAATCAATGGAGATACAAAGGCTTAACTCCATGCTGGACGACATTAAGGCAAATATCCGTTCCCACTTCCACAACCAGTTAATGCGTGACAGCTATGTTACTCCCGAAAGCGTGAAAAATGCTCTTTTGGGAAAAGAGGAAGAAGCCAATACCATTATTTCCTTCTTCACGCAACATAACGACCAGTACAAGAAAAAGGTCGCAGCAGGTGAAGCGACCCCCAAAACGTACAGCCGATATGAACTGACAAAGTTACGCCTGATAGAATACATGAAAGATGAATATCGTGTATCAGACTTACCGATACGTCAAATTAATAAGGTATTTATTGAGAACTTCTACCTATATATAATAAAGAACCACGATTGTTCACCCAATACGGCAATGAAGTTTATCCAACGTTTCCGTACAGTGGTAAACTTTGCACAAGCTACCGGATTAATTACTGCTGACCCGTTCGCTCATTACAAACTTAAATTCGAGTATATCGAAAGAGGGTATCTTGACAAGGACGAAATAAGCAGGTTATGCAATAAAGAATTTGCTTCAAAGAGATTGGAACAGGTACGGGATATTTTTATTTTTAGCTGTTATACCGGACTTTCATACGTGGATATATGCGAATTAACCCGCAGCGACATCCGTATGGCATTCGATGATAATTTGTGGATTATAAAGAAACGTCACAAGACAAAAGTAACATCAAACATCCGTTTACTGGATATTCCGAAAGCTATCCTGAACAAATACGAGGGAAAACTTAAAAACGGTCAATTGCTACCTGTTATCAGCAATCAAAAAATGAATGATTATTTGAAAGAAATTGCTACGGTATGCGGTATTGACAAGAACGTCACATTTCACCTTGCAAGGCACACTTTCGCCACGACCATTACTTTAGCAAATGGTGTACCCATCGAAAGTGTATCTAAGATGTTGGGACACACCGACATTCGCACTACTCAAATCTATGCTAAAGTTATAGATGCGAAATTAAGTAACGATATGGAATTACTGGCACAGAAAATTAATACGAAAAAGGTAACTGCTGCCATATAAAAGATTAGGGACTGGTCACGATTTGTGACCAGTTCTAAAGATAGCTTATCACTTAACAACTTAAAATATTGAATTATGGATTTACAAATCATTCAAAGCAAGATTTATGAAATTAGGGGTTGCAGGGTTATGCTTGATAGCGACCTTGCGGCACTTTACCAAGTGGAAACAAAAGCCTTGAAACAGGCTGTCAAACGTAATATTGAACGTTTCCCAAGTGATTTTATGTTTGAACTGACAAAGGAAGAAGTTGAATGTTTAAGGTCACAAATTGTGACCTTAAAGAATAATCCGGATGAAATGGAAGAAGCGACCAGTTCAAAACGTGGCAAACATACTAAATATTTGCCCTATGTTTTTACGCAAGAGGGAGTAGCCGCTTTATCGGGTGTGTTACGTAGTCCTATTGCCATACAGGTGAATATTTCCATCATGCGGGCATTTGTAGCCTTGCGTCAAATGATAACAGGCTATCAGGAACTCCTAAAGCGTATTGAAGAACTGGAAGAAAGTACGGATGCACAATTCAGCGAAGTTTACCAAGCACTAACCCAATTACTAAGTAAACCTGAACCGAAGCCACGCAAGCCGATAGGATATAGAACCTATGGCGAATAGCAGGTTAAGGTATTCAGTTGTCTAAGGGGTGTCACCAGTGATACCCCTTTTTTAGTTCCCTAAAGTAATGTATCTCAATCACAAATTTTAGCAAAGTTACAGCCCGGTGGGGACAAATACCAAATCCGAGCCGTTCCGGTTTTCTAAAAAATCTCCACACCTACGGGTTGTATTTTTTGAAAAGATTTGGTTGAAGTCCCCGCCAAACTGTGGGTATCCGGCAAAATTTCTTATTGTTTAATTTAAAATTCAAGTGTTATGAAAACAACAGAATTTACCATGCCGGAAATCACTATCTCTTATAAAGACAATGTAAAAGCATCCGAAAGGGTGAAAATACTCTCATCCGAAACGTCCTACTCTTACCTGAAACCGTTCTATGCGGAATGTATGGAACACCACGAAGAAAGTTATGTAATGTTCCTCAATCGGGCTAACAAGGTTTTGGGCGTTTCCCTGATTTCTAAAGGCGGCATGGCTGAAACGGTCATGGACGTAAAAATTATCCTCCAAACAGCCTTAAAAGTCCATGCTTCGGGGATTATCCTCTCACATAACCACCCATCGGGCAACCTGCATCCGAGCGAACCGGACAAAAGAATAACTTCTAAGATAAAGGAAGCCTGCAAATTCTTAGACTTAAATCTGTTAGACCATATCATAGTAACTGAAGAAAGCTATTACAGCTTTACAGACGAGGGGCTTATCTAAGCCCTTTTTTTGCTCTCTCATTATTCAATACAAAAGCCCGATAGCTTTTGTTTCTATCCTCTCAAACAAAAAATACATATTTCCTATCATATAGATGATAATAACTACCCAGATATATTACCAAAATATTTTACAGTATAAATAACATAATATTCAGTTAGTAATAAATAGATTTATCGTTTATTATTCTACAAATATTGGTAAGATTTGATATTACACTATTTTTCAACTTTTCTATATACCTATCCATGTAATTCCAATCTATTTCTCCGTTGTCTAAGATTGGAAGAGGTATAGAAAAATCCGTTTTCATATGTCTGTTTAGTTCGTCAACAAATGCTTTATAATGCAATCGTCCTTCTCTAAATATCATTGTGGCAATATATTGTTTGCAATTATTTGACATTGCATGCTTAGGTATAAGAACATTCACATTCTGACTGGTATAAAAATCTTTTTCTTGAATAAAGCAGGAGCCAAGATATTCTCCGCCAAGAGATACTGTAAGATTACCTGCCTTATATGGAGTTAAACCCCGTATTTCGTCAATATAATCAGTTACTCCATTATTAGCATTCGCTCGACCTACAAAATTAACTGATGGGCATTTTGTTGTCATTCTAATCTTATCCAACTTCGTACCACTATCTATTGTAAAAAGTTTATCGTCATAAAGATTGAATCGCTTAAAATTTTGTATATCAATACGAACCTTGGAATAAGTACTGCATTTTTCGAGACTGTCGAGTGCAGCAGATACTTGTTCTTGTAGTTGTGCTATATAATTATGCATAAAGCCCCAATCAGGCGTATTAGTAGCTACGATCGGTAACAATATATAATCTTCCAGTAATTTATCCTTCGTAACAGCATCTGCCCATTCATATTTATTATTCAAAGCGGCAATAATTGCCGTGATAAGAAAAAGATATATCTCTTTCGATTGAATGTCATCAATTAATCGGAGCACAATGTTATGGCTATCATTAGAGACAAAGTCGTTCTCTTGATAAGTCAGTGTAAAAGTCTTACCACCCACCAATATACAATGACCTGCAATAATATCATACTTACTTGCATCTATATGCGCAGCTACCCCATTATTGAAAGCACTTGAAGTTACATACGGTGTATACCCACTGCCATCTTCCACATCACGAGAAAGTATATTTCCAGTATTAACGGCAGTAAATAAAGTCTTTATTTGAATTCTATGCCAACTGAAAGTATTAATCCTACTCATCTTGTTCCTTTTTTATTTTGATAGAGATTCCATCATTTTCTTGTTTCACACCACTTCCGTAAAGAACCTTTTGAAGCAATTTATCATCAAATTCTCTTGAATCTATACCACGTTTATACATTTCATAATCCATAAGAGTTTTAAAAAAATCTTCTTCAAATATTTCAAATGGTTTCTCAGGCATTTGATAAGAAAGATGCTCGCGTGGATTAATGACTTGACGAGTGTTATATCTATCATCTACGCCATCATGAATAGCTTTAACCCAATAGTCTTCTATTGACTGCCATCTATTCTTTATATCTTGGCGTCCTTGATTCTTAACAGTTTCAAGACCATCCTCTTCTATGTAATAGGCTATAACATTACGACCCTTTTGTGGCTTACCTGCCTCAAAAACGAATATAGAAGTCGTTACTCCTACTCCAAAGAAAAGGTTTTCAGGTAATTTGATTATGGTTGCCAATGTGTGATTTTTCAACAGTTTATTACCATACTTTTTATCAGCATAATCTTTTTCTAACTTTTTATCTGGTAAGATAAACGCACATTGTGTTCCCGATGGAACTGAATCAAGAACGTTTTGAACAATTTTCATACACCCATATTTACGCTCATATGGAGGATTCATAAGAACCTTCGTAATTCCTTTTGATTTTATCCATTTTATAGCTTCATCTGAACGTGTATCTAATTGCTCCAAATTAGTTTTACCATCTTTATGAATTAACATATTAGCACAAGCCAATGCGAAAATTTCTCTATCAAATTCAATACCAAACAGCTGGCATGATTTAATTTGTTTAGCTTCATCCGTATTTACTCCACCAGATTCTTTAATCATGTTACACATGGACTTAACTAAAAATGCGCCTGATCCACAAGTTGCATCTAATACTTTGTCAGTCATATTAACATCTAACAGTCTATACATGAACGTTGTAATATGATCAGGAGTGAAAATTTGACCACTTTCAGATTTTTTCTTATAACGGTTAAATTCATTGAAGAATATACCCATTACATCTTCACCATTCCAAAAGTCAGAATTTACACAATCTGAAATTTCAGATACCCATTCAATAAAATTATCAATCGCATCTTGATTATCAGACATATTCATCTTTATCTCCGAATACACCTCTACAAGAATATTCAGTTTTAAATTCTGTTTTTTATCTTTTTCAAGAGATTTATTTAGGGTATTCAGTATTGAATTTGTCATTACCGAATATTCCATCCCTTTAAGGAGCATCGCCCCATATCTTTTTGCGACTAATGCACAAGCAGTAATAATCATTCTGTGGTATAAGTTCTTAATACCGAATTGAACGTGCAAACAGTCGTTAATCTTTTTTGTAAGACTATATATTTGCTGTTTATTAATCTTATCTTCTTTAAAAAGAGCTATATAATATGCCTTATTCTGTAAAGCAGGTGCAAGATTGTCAATCTCGCTCCATACAACCTCTTTTTTATTTGCTTTTTTCTCAGACTTAATCGCATACACATCTATACCATTGTATAAGATACCTATTATCTTACGATACTTCTGTGATACTATTTTTAAATTTTTCTTTAACTCATCAATCCATTTTGGATTTGAAATATCTTCAGATTCGGACTTTGTCTCCAAAATTATAGCAACATCCTCTTTGTTAGCTGGTAAATACCAACCATCAGGCTTATCCAATACGCCATTAAACCCTAAAGAATTAAATGTCGTAATTTGACCTGTACCTTGATTTACACCTTCTTCTATTTTATCAAAACCAAGTATTAATTTCGCTTGATCTCGTACAATATCTTCAGTTCTAACCATATACATCACTTACTTTTGTCAACAATAAGGTCTGAAATACTCACCGACAAAACTTCTGCTATCTTATTTAACACCTCTAAAGTCGGCTGCTGTCTGTTACTACAATATGCGTTGACAGTGCTGAAGCTCTTCCCTATTTGTTCAGCAAGCCAAGTTTGGGAACGGTCTTTCTCAACCAATACCAGTTTTATTCGATTTAATTTCATAATTCTTCTTGATTTAATGGCGCAAAATTATTAAATAATTCTCTAATTATAGCATATTATACGATAGTTATTAGAATAATGGAGTAATTATAGCATTTCACACCCGTGTAAAAGTGACTCACATATCGGAACCAACGGTGCATCACGAAGAAAGCTATGTTTTATTCCTGAACCGTGCTAATAAGGTTTTAGGCGTTTCCCTTATCTCTAAAGGTGGCATGGCTGAAACAGTAAGGATATGAAAATCATCCTGCAAACCGCCTTGAAAGTCCATGCTTCGGGCATAATCCTCTCACATAACCACCCATCGGGCAACCTACGTCCGAGTGAACCGGACAAACAAATTACCTCAAAAATAAAAGAAGCCTGCAAGGTCTTGGATTTACATCTGTTAGACCATATCATCCTGACAGAAGAAAGCTATTATAGTTTTGCAGACGAGGGGCTTATCTAAGCCCTTTTTTTACTCTCTCATTACCCAATACAAAAAGCCTGATGGCTTTTACTTCTATCCTCTCAAACAAGAGAAAAATTTCTCCTTAAAACTGATTGGAACATTGTCAAAGGTATATCCGTGCCTGTTACTGTTCAAATTATTTTTTAGAAATCTCCACGCCTGCGGGTAGTATTTCATAAATAATAATTTGCCCTGTACCATTCCCGAACCTTTGAAAAGACAATGTTCCCATTCAGTTAAAGGAAAAATTTATGTGGTGGGCGACAAGCGATGTAAACAATTAAAATTCAAAAGTCATGGAAGCAGTAACATTATCAGAAGCACAGATTTATGTAGGTACTTATGCCAAGTATAACAACGGTTCGATTTTCGGCAAGTGGTTAGACCTGTCCGACTATTCGGATAAGGACGCGTTTTTGGAAGCGTGCCGGGAACTGCACAAGGACGAGCAAGACCCGGAATATATGTTTCAGGATTACGAGAATGTACCCGAAAGCCTGATTTCCGAAAGCTGGTTATCTGAAAAGTTCTTTGAAGTACGGGACGCTATCGAGAAACTAAGCGAAACCCAGCAGGAAGCATTTTTCGTATGGTGCGACCACCACAACAGCGATATAAGCGAGGAAGATGCGGACGACCTTGTTTCTTCTTTTGAGGATGATTATCAGGGGGAATATAAGGACGAGGAAGATTACGCCTGTGAAATCGTAGAGCAATGTTACGACCTGCCGGAGTTCGCAAAGACCTACTTTGATTATTCGGCTTTTGCCCGTGACCTGTTTATGACTGATTACTGGATGGAAGACGGTTTTGTTTTCCGTTGCGCCTGATTACTAACCGGGTGGAGCAATCCACCCGCAACACACCAAGACAATGAAAGTATATAATAAGATAGCGACTTTTTTACGATGGTTCATACTTGCTTTTATCATCTATCAGGCAGCCACCAGCACCGCCGGGACATGGATAGCTTTAATCATAGGCTTTTTTATTCTCCGGTTCTTTCTCCGGTTGTTTATCTCCGCCGTTTACCTGTTTTGTATGGCGTTTATTTTCATTGTGTTGCTTTCGCTTTTAATTATCTGATAACTCAAACGATATGGAAACTTTAAACAAAAACGGGGTAAGCATTACCCAAACACCGGGAGAAGAAAAATATGTAAAATGCTGTTTAGGCGCATTCAGGGGACAAATCTATTTTCAATATGATTACCGCCACACGGATAACGAACTGTTCAGCACCGTTGCCAAAACACTTGACGAGTGCCGCAAACGGCGGGATGAATGGATAGCGAAAAAAGAAAAGAAACAATAACGATATAAATAAGTACATTTATGAAAACGACAGAAGTAAATAAAAAGATTATCGGCAGACGTTGCAAGTGCATATTTACCAGATTGTTGGTAACGGGTGTTATCGAGGACACCACAGAGGATAAATATACGGTCAGCGTGAAAGTTCGTTTCGACACGCCGCACCAGTGGGGTGATGAACTTTATTCTTATGACTGGTCTTTCGGATGTAAGGCGGACGGCTTCGGCTCATTGAAATATTTGGAACTACTACCCAACAAAACAACTTTCGATACAATGGTAGTTACTTTCGGCGAAGCCATCGGCATACTGGATGGTATTTTTGAGGATGTGAAAACATGGGGTGTCTGCTCCCTGAAAGGCTGGATAGATAGTTACGAAAGCACCCGTTTCACGCCCATAGACATAGATAAGGCAGTTATAACGAGTGAATATAATATGGAATGTGTCAAAGAATGGCTGGAACATAACACCCCCGTAAAGAACATTATAATCGTTTAATGAAGAACGGCGGCAAATGCCGCCGCTACTTTCTTTCTGTGAGCCGAAGCGGACAAAGAAAGATAGCAAAGAAACCTCTTTTATTCCTCTGATTTTCAAATTAAAACTTTATCTTTGAAAATAATTTTATAATAGACAAATATGGACGATAAACAAGAACAACAATTTGAAGTACAGTTTGAAGCTATCAAAACAATGGTAAAAGCTAATGCGCCAACAAAAGAGGAAGGGGAACGCCGGGCAAAAATGTTTGATGAAGCAAAGAATAATACAAAAGCATATATTAATTTATTAGATATGTTTGGTATTCCACATCCGGGTAAGTAATAAAAACCACTACCGAATATATCCGGCAGTGGTTATAATGTTTTTATTCTAATTCCTCGCCCCACAGTTCCACATCAGTAGGAGCATTTTTCAGTTCAAATGCAGTGTAAGCCCAAAAAATAACAAGAAATACAAAGTGTGTAACCAATATTTCCATTTTTATTCCCCCTGTTCTTCTTTACTGTTATCATTATTAAATGAAAACGTAAGTTGTACCAACTGCCCGAAACTATCCTGAAAATACACATCTACCGTTTGCTGGTCGGTGGATGCAGAGGTATAGTAAAGCCGGAATGTTTCGCCCGGAAGAGGGTACAGGTCATTCGGCAGTAGAACCGTCCCATCGGACATTTTCAGCGTTCCCGCCCCGTCCGGCTGGAAATAGCGGATGAAATACTTTGTTTCCTCATACCGCCCGTCCCGGTGAAGCTGACACCTGATTTCGGCGGTTTCACCCACCTTTAATTTCTTCGGTACAGGCATCGTTTCAATACTGAACGGGTAAGACTGCTGTATATCCACATCGTCATTACACGCACCCACAAATAAGATGGCGGCCATTATATAGCAGCCCATTAAAATACGGCTTAAAATCTTTCTCATATACATTATATATAATAGGTTAGTTTATCACATTATTATCTTTAGACCGATACCAAACTGTGTATGGAACTTTCCGACTGAAGAACCGAACAGACATCTTTCCCGTGCGTTAATCAGGAGCACCACCCGGTCAGTAATATAACTCTCCAGTTCCAGCGTCAGCGCACCGCCATAGACAAAACCGTCCTTATCGGTCAGGGTAGAGCCATCGGGCAGCAGCTTGTCACCCCAATTACTTGTTTCGTACCCGGCAAGGGCTGACAATCCCAGCGAAAGGAAAAAGGTTTTCTTTCGGTCTGAAAGGAAGTTCAGGTAGTAACCGCCCTCACCTGTAAACTGGCTGACTGGTATCTGCAAATCCTTATAGGGGTAATGCTTTTCGAGGTATTCCCCGCCGATAACCCACCTGTTCCCGTTTTTGGTATAGGTACTCATGGCAGCCCCGAAGTAATAAGCGAAATCGCTTTTACTGTTCCAATGAACGCCGTCCGCCATGCCGCCCGTAACCTGCAAGCCTTTCATTCCCGGCAGACATCTTTGTGCGTGTGCCTGGTTAAAAGTCAGGCACAGCACAAAAAGGGATATAATACAACATATCCTTTTCATGTTCATTTGATTTTAAGTTCATTAATCACTTTGGCTGCCACTATATCCGAATTTTCCACCCGAATAGTTTGGTGTCTGCCCCCGTTCTTTTCCACCAGTTCGATAACCAATATCTTATCGTCAGGGATAGTGAACTGTGGAACGGTGTACACCGTGCAGACGGTACTCTTGCCACCGATAACCAGTATCTCGTTATAGCTCCGCACCGGGTCAATGACCGTTTCCTGAATAGCCGTTCTTTTGGCTACTTTCTTATCCACAATCTTGAAACGGATAAAATCGGTATCAAACGGTACGTTTGAACTGTTCCTTATTTGTGTGTGGAAGTAGAACAGTCCGTTATGCGAATAAATGCCCTTTACCAAGAACTGCACCCCGAAACGCTTGCATCCCAAATGTTTTATTTCCCGGTCATTGTTCTTGTAGATGGACTGCATAATCAGCTTTACCAAAAGCGGGCTTTCGTTACCCAGTTCACGGAAATAGATGTTCATCCGGGTATGGCTGAAATCTGTCGTGTCCTCATTCTCCAAGAAATCTTTCATTTCGATGTTCAGCATTTCCGGTTCGTGTGTGTATTTCGCATTGAAACTGTAAAAACTGCCATCCTCACAGATAACGGAAAAGTTCGTTTCACCGGGAAAACCCTCTGTCGTAGCTTTCACACGAACAACATTTTCCGCCCCGTCCGCTTTTCCGGCAATAATGTAGTTACTGCCTAAGTCCACGTACTTAACGGCAGACGGGAAAATGATGTGTACCGTTTTGGCGAATGTCACCTGTACGCCGTAAGGTGTCACCATTTGGCGGTAAGGTAGCTTTTTAGTGATGCCCTGATACAAATCGTTACTTTGTGCTTTCACTGAAACCACTCCCAAAACAAGAGCGAATAAAATCATTAACTTTTTCATTTGGATTGAAATTTTTATGGTTGATAAATAAATTACTGTTGTTTGGCGTAAAGCATCACCTGATAGTTCGCTTTCAGGTGTACTTTTACCGTTCTGAACTTCTTGGCAAGGTATTGCGACCCGCCCTGCATCAAGCCCCTTGTAATATCCATTGCGACCTGCTGCCCGGCACTTTGCGCAAAGGAAATACTCGTACCCAGTCCCGCACCGATATTCGCCATCGCTTCTTTGACTGCTTCCTGTTCCAGTGACGAGGGAACGGAAAGCCCCTTTTGCCCGTCACTGTCGTAAACGGCAAGTTCCACCGGAATGATGTTACCCGCATATTCGAGCGAGGACACCAGTATGTCGAGCCGTTCCCCCTGCACTTTGGCACTTCCCGATACAAGGCTGTTTTTCGGGACAATGACGTTTCCCGCTTGCAGTGGTTCTAACAGCCGGAGTTTGACGGTCTGCCCGTCCATAAGTGTTTGGTCGTTATGCACACACGCCCGGATAGTGTTCTTTCCCATCGAATAACCACTGCCGACCGCCGTATTAAACCCATAATTGCGTGGCTTGCTGTATTCGGCGACAAATTCGGCGTTGCTCATGGGCTGCTGCAATCCTGAAACCGTCCTGTCCGATACCGCTTTTACAGGTGCGGCATTTCCTTTTTCCTGAATGGGTGCGGTAGGTATCACTTGCGCTACTTGTTCCTGCTGTCCGCCATTCATATACTTTGCCGCCAGTTCGTAGGACTTTTCCATAAGAGCCACCTGTTCATCCATGCTGCCCGCCCCGTTTTCTTTGGCATCGAGCCGGGCAGTGAGTTCTTCCACCTGCCGTTTGAGTTCCTCTTTTTCCTTGTCCTCTTTCGGCGTTTCGTAGAAACTGCCTAACTGACGGTTCATATCCCGGTAAGCTGCCGCCGAAGACTGGATAGAGGAACGGCTATTGTTCGGCGCACCCGCCCCGAAGTCTATTACATTGGTTTTCGGCTTTTCTGCCGGAGCATCATCTATCAGGGTCAAATCTTCCCCGTTCCCGTTTTCCTCTCCGAGCGAAAAGGCAAAATCCTGTAAGGAGCGCATCTTGTCCGCCTGTTTGTTCTCCATTTGTTCCTGTTCGTAAGCGGTCTTTTTATCGCTGATTATCCCGTCCCCTTTGGGTTGCGGAATATCGGCGTTAAATCCGCCCACGTTTTCCACCTTTGCTTCGTCCTTATCGGACGGTGCAAAAATCAGGTACATAGCCCCCAAGAAAACCAGTCCCATAATCGGATAAACCAGCATCTTCTTCCGTTGCTGTATCTGTTGCGGGGTCAGTTCCTTTTTTCCCTTTCCTTGTTTTTCAGGTTCTTTTCCCTTTGCCGTTTCCGGTGCGGGAACTTCATTCTTCACTTCTTTTTCTTCCATTGTCTGACTGATTAAAAATGTTCGTACTGTCTTTACCTTGTAGCTGCAACTGCCTGATGTGTTCTATCCGTATGGTTTCGCCGTCCTCTTTGCCTATCCGGTAAATGGATGATACCGTAAAATAGATGGATAGCCCGCCGAAGAACAGGAGCATAAGCAGGATTACCGCCAGCCTTATTTCCGGTGTCATGCGCCCGCACAGGTGGCGAAGTTTTTCATCCGCCCAGTCCTGTACATGGGTAATCGCCTGATTCACCGGAGAGAGAATTTTCCGTATCATGGCTTACCGCTTTATGGTGTTCAAGTCCTTGTTTTCCGTTATCTCGAAACTTTCCATCATAAAGCCGTGCGGGTTATTGTCCGAGCGCACAGCGTTCAATAACCGGCAACGGGTGACAAGGCTTCTTTCGGTCACGCTGCTTTCACGGATAATCATTTGGCGGGCATAAGTCGCCACCGCATAGGGGTACACATCGAAATTGCACGAAACACTGTCTATCCGTATGGTCTGGCTGATGTTACCGGAGATTATACGGTTGTAATATCCCTTTTCCGAGAGGTCACGGTAATAGTTGAATGCGCTCTTGTCGGCGAGGAACAGCGACCGTTTGATATTACTTTCGATAGCGTTCTTATCCGGTGACAATGTAAAAAAGAGTTCGTGAAAACGCTTCACGTGTTCCCTTGCTTCGACCGGACGGTTTTGCGAGAGGTCTTGCGAAAGCGCAAGCATCAACGATTTACCGCCATCCAAGACATAAATCTTCTGCCGTTGCGCTTCAGCAAACGTATAGGAGTTCCAAACGGCATAACCCGTTATCAGGGTACACATGACGACAAACACAATCCCGAAAAGCCGTATCTGTTTGAAACTGGTTTCAATGTTCTTTAAACTTTTAAATTCCATCTTGATTTTTATTTATTGGTTACTTTTGATTAGTTTACCGCCGACCCTGCCGCCAGCGTTCCCGGTTGCTGCACCTGCCACTGCCCCGACACCGCTACCTGTCTTGTTAGCCGCACTGTTTATATTCCGGCTCATGTTACCCATTCCGCCCGCCTGAATAATCCAGTTCGATACGGTGGGGATGGTGAAGTAACCGATGATACCGATTATCATAAAAATGATGTACACACTGTTACTTCCGTCCGGTATGAAATTGGGGTCTGATAGTTCCTGAATATCCTTTTGGAGCATAAGAACCTGTATTCGGGCAAGAATGGAACTGAACAGGTCTGAAACGGGCAGCCACAGGTAAACGGAAGTGTACCTTGTTATCCATTGGGTCAGTGTCGCCTGAAAGCCATCGTACACACTGATGGCAAAGGCTATCGGACCCAGTATCGCCAACACGATAAGGAAAAAGGTTCGGATAGTGTCTATCACAAGGGCTGCCGCCTGAAAGAGCAGTTCCAACAATTCCCTGAACCAGTCCCGGACGGATTGCTTGATATTGTGGGCTGCCCTATCCATGTACATACCGCCCATTGTGGCAATATCTTTGGCAGACCATCCCAATTCGTCTATCTGCTTGTCAAATGCTTCATCCGAAACAAGGTAAGCCGTTTCCGGGTTGCGCACCATCGCTTCATATTCCAGCTTGTCCTTTTGCGCCCGGTAAGCGTTCATATCGAAAGTTTGCGTTTCGAGCATATTGTTACAGCCCCTTACCACAGGTGACATGACACTGTTAATCGTACCCAGTACGAATGTGGGGAAGAACATAATACAAAAGCCAATTACAAAGGGACGCAGAAGCGGGTAAACGTCTATCGGTTCGGCACTGGCGAGCGACTGCCATACTTTGGCAGCCACATAGAATAAAGCCCCCAGTCCCGCTATTCCTTTGGCTACCCCCGCCATGTTCCCGCATAACGGCATCATGTCCGTGTACAGACTTCGTAAAATCTGATGCAGGTTATCAAATTCGATTGCTAATAACATATCTTTGATTTATTAGAGGTTACCAGTAACGTTCATCCGCCGAGCCATAAAGAGCCATTACCCTGTCGGTGTCCTTTTTCTTTTTCGCACGCAGGTAGGAAACGGAAATGTTCTTGCGGGTATAGTAACTCACCAAATCCCGGTAGTTCCTGATGGCGTTATACGTCCGGTCGATAACGTCCATCCGTTCCTTGTCCGACATGGAAAGCCCGTTGATGTTCACCACGCTTTTCATTTCTTCCAGCACATCGGAACTTTCCTGCAACAGTTGGGTATATCCGTAGGCAATGGCGGAAAGTTCGTCCGGCGTGTAGTTTTCATCCGAAAGCATCTTCTGAAAATTATTCACGTAGATGTCGGAAATCTCCCCGATAAGCAGGATGGACTTTTGCACCTTTCGGGCATCTTTCACAAGGTTATGCACGGATTTAAGCCTGTCGTAGTATTCCTTACCCTGTTGGTAAATCTTTACGGTTTCCTGAAAGCTCTTTATCATTGTTTGGGCTGTGGATGATGTCTGCACGATGTTCTTTGACGCATTGATAATCCCTTGCGCCAAATTTCCGGGGTCACTCACTACCCACTGTGCGTTTACCTTTCCGGCAAACAGGCTGCATAGAACGAGCAGCATTATAATCTTTGTTCTCATACGCTTATTTCTTTATTGGTTGGTTACTCCGTTTATATTCTCCGCCGGGTGAAAGTAGAATCCGGTCATTCTCCTTGTCATAGGTCAGCAGGACGGAAAGCCCCGTTTCGATGAACAGGTTTCCGTCCTGTTCTGAAATCTGATAGGTTTCCGTTTGGATAGTTCCCCGGTAGGTCTTTCGATAGGTTGTTACCCTGTATTGCCCATTTTCTTCAAAAAGGGTAAACGCCGGACGGTTCTTTACGCTTACCCAGTCGCCACGCATTGCCCTAAGATGGTCGGCGTTTGTTTCCTTACAGGAAGAAAGCCCCAGTAACAAGGTGCATAACAGCACCGGAAACAGCATTTTTAAATGTTTCATACTGATTGATTATTAAATTGTTAATTGATTATTTTTCGGGATTGCGCTTGCTTTCGGCAAGCCGTTTGATAGCCAGTTCGAGATTTCCGCCCAGCTTTTCGGACAAGGTGAAAAGTTCCATCTTTTCCGTTTCTTCCGTTGTGAACGTGTAATATTCTTCCAAACTCACTTCTGTGGCATATACGGCGGATTGTGTACCGCCTAAGCCTATCCAAACTTCCTTATATTTCCGGTTGGGATGGTTGGCAAGGTTGATGGAAAGCACCTGTGAACGTTCCTTGTCGGTCAGTCCCAAAAGGTTCTGTATGCTATCAAATTTATTAAGGTACTTCCGTTGGTCGAGCAGGATTTTACAATCCGAATTGTTTATAATACTCTCTTTTACAATGGGGGAAGATATAATATCTTCCACTTCCTGTGTGACTACAATCGCTTCACCGAAATACTTTCTGACGGTTTTATAGAGGTACTTAATATAATCCGCCATATTCGCCGATGCAATCGCTTTCCATGCTTCTTCAATTAATATTAATTTCCTGATACCCTTTAACTTACGCATCTTGTTGATGAATACTTCCATGATGATAATCGTAGTAATCGGGAACAGGATTTTATGGTCTTTGATATTATCCAACTCAAAGACAATGAAGCGTTTATGCAGTAAATCAAGCTCTTTGTCGGAGTTCAGCAGGTAATCGTATTCACCACCTTTATAGTAAGGTTCTAATACATTCAGGAAATTGCCTATATCGAAATCCTTTTCCCGGACGTTCTTTTCTTGCAGGTGCGCCCGGTAGTCATTCCTCACATACTCGTAGAACGTATTGAAGCAGGGAGTAACGGAACTGTCTTTGGTAATCAGTCCGATATAGGAACTTACAGCGTTCGACAAAGCCACTTCTTCCGCCCGTGTGGGTGCTTCATCGTCCCTTTTCCACAGGGTCAGGATAAGCGTTTTGATACTCTCTTTCTTTTCAATATCAAATACCCCATCTTCTACATAAAAAGGATTGAACGCTATCGGGTTTTCAGTGGTATAGGTAAAGTAAATCCCATCTTCCCCGTGCGTTTTCCGGTTTATCATTTCACACAACCCCAAATAACTGTTTCCGGTATCGACCAGCAGCACGTGTGCATTTTGTTCGTAATACTGGCGCACCATGTGGTTGGTAAAAAATGACTTGCCGCTACCACTTGGCCCAAGTATGAACTTGTTGCGGTTGGTAATGATACCTTTTTTCATGGGCAGGTCTGAAATATCAATGTGTAACGGCTTTCCCGTGACCCTATCCACCATCTTGATACCAAAGGGGGAAAGCGAACTTTTATAGTTCGTTTCTTCGGTGAACAGGCAAAGAGCCTGTTCTATAAAGGTGTAGAAACTTTCTTCCGCCGGGAAGTCCGCCTGATTGCCGGGTATTCCCGCCCAAAACAGGGTCGGCGTGTCGGTGGTGTTGTGGCGTGGCTTGCACTCCATAAGTGCGAGCTGTGACCCCACATCATTTTTAATGTGCTTTAGTTCGTCCCGGTCGTCACTCCACGCCATGATATTGCAATGGCATCGCACGGAGATAAGCCCCTGTGAATGTGCTTCGTTCAAATATTCCTCAATCCAAGACTTGTTTATCTGATTGGCACGGCTGTATTTGGAAAGCGAGTGCATATTGCGAGCCATCTTTTCAAACTGTTTCAGGTTCTCCGTGTGGTCGTCAATGAAGATGTACTGGTTATAGATATGGTTGCAGGAGAGCAACACGCCCACCGGAGAAGCGAACGACAATCTGCAATCGCTCCGGTCGGTGGATAGCTTTTCATAGCGGGTATCAGTCCCCACCTTGCCCGGCATATCTTCCGCATCCGAAAGGGTATGCAGGCAAAGGATATGGTCGCCAATCTTCATTTCGTCAGCACCCAGTGAAATATCTTTCAGTGTGGTGGTGTCTGTCTGTGAGAGTGAGAAGTATTTTTCCACGATACCCGCTGTTTCCCTTGTTCCGGTGATTTCGTCCGAAGTCAGGCGGGTAAGGGTAATGAAACCGCTATCGTTCATAATGCTTTCAAACTGCCCTACCGCTTCGAGAAATTTTGTAACCGTTTCCTTGTCCTTTATCTCTTTGGGGACAAGGAAGCCCCGGCAAAGGGTGGAGAAATTACTCTGCATCCGGCTGCGTTCCTTTGTTGTTTTCGTCAGGAACAAATAGCAGGTGTGGTTTAAGAACGGTCGTTCATTGAAATGCCGTTCAAAGGAACGGGAAAGGAAACTTAAATCATCCTTTTGGATGTCGGGCGCATAGTTCTCTTTGATGAACCAGTCCTGTTTGTGTACGATGCTGTAATCGGGCAGCACCTTTACCGCCTTGTTCCAAGCGGAATGTATCGCTTCGTATTCAGCTGCCGTAACGGTGAACAGTTCGGGCAGTTCCACCCGGAACGCCACCGTTATGTCGGCATCTTTGGAAACGATGCACCCGTTTTCCACCGTGAACAGTGGAAACTTGTTTTCCAGCGTGGTAGCTTTTAATATATTTCTCATTTCGATGCTTGTTTCTGATTTTTAGTGAATAATCGGGATATGGCTTTTCGGTTGATGATATGGAAAGGGTGGCTTTTGCGTGCGGACAATTTCATTAACCCGTGTGTCCCGTACTTTTCGTTTAACCGGAATGTGAGCCATACAAGCAGCGTTGCCGAAGTAACGCCGAAGATGATGCACACCCACTGGTTGATACCCACCATGTACATGATGATGAAAAGCACGAACAGGGCTAACAGCCCGCCCGCAAAAATGAAAAGATACTGGCTTTTCAACCCCCGAAACTCAACTGGCTTGCCTATTCCCCTGTTAATCGGATAGTCTGCCATAGCCCATTTCTTTAGAGGAAGAATGAACGTAGGATGGTGGCAGCCACAATCAGGAAGATGCATGCACCGAACCACGAAGCCGCCGTTTTACTGGTGTCAGGGTCGCCACTGCTGAACTTTCCATACACTTTCACGCCGCCAATCAAGCCGACAACCGCACCGATAGCGTAAATTAATTTTGTTGCCGGGTCGAAATAACTTGTCACCATGTTGGTGGCTTCTGTAATACCCGCCATACCATTACCCTGTGCAAAAGCGGAAGATGCAGCCAAAAGAACGGCTGCCGAAAAGAGAATTTTCTTTTTCATTATAAGTACATTGATTTTTAAATTGCCGGACGGGTGGATAGTCCGCCCGGCGGAGTGATTAATAATTGAATTTTTGTGGTTGCGGGGAGTGTTCCCCGTGTTCGAAAAGGTTTGCTTTTTAACCGTAATCTCTTTGTTTCATCATCTTACTTATTTAAAGTTTACTATTAAAGAAAATCGTTCATGTCAAAGGCTGCCATTTCATCATTTCCGGTAGCCGGAACAGTGGCGGGTACGGGTATCTCATGCTTTTGTAAAAGTTCCGCTACCCGTGACCTGCCCCCGTTAATCTGTTCCACCAGCGAATGAAAGAGGTTTGTTTCCGTCCGGCAGATAGTCTGCACCGCTTGCCGTTCTTCCGTGTCGGGTGCTTGCTTAACCTGAATGACCTGAACCATTTGCCCCAGTTCCCCCAGCGTGATACCCTGTGCCATTTCAGGCTCACCGTCTCCCATGTAACAGGCGATTTCTTCCGCTTCGATTTCATCCGGCGAAATATCCGTTTCTTCCGTTTCAAACTCCATTTCAAACTCGGTTTCAATCGCTTGTAGGGTATCGGTATTTTCATTTTCCACCTGTTTGTTATCAGGCGTTTCTTCCACCGCTTCATCGCTTTGCGGGACAAATATAGAAGCATTATCAACCCCTTTTGAAAGATGTCCTAAGATGTCCCCGTTTGTCCTCATTTGTCCCATCCGGTAACGGCTTGCACCTACGAGGCAATCACCGTTTTCGGCTTTCACGGTCGGTTTGCTTTCCGGTTGTTCCGGCTGCTTTTTCCTATCCGTAAACCATGTTCCCAAGCTATCCCGGTATCGCCATAAGAGAACGGCGTAATACAGGAGCGTTCCGATAATAAACCACTTCAACATATTAGAACGGCTTTTCAAATTTGCTTTCGTACAGTTCGTTTATCTCGTCCTGAAACTGGTCGAAATGCCGGAGCAGGATATTTTCTACATAGCTGCTGACGGTCGCCTTGCGTCCGCCGATAACGGTTACTATCTTCATTAGCTTTTCGTGGGTGGTACGGCTGACATATAACGGTTGTCGGTCGGTCAAGTCCACCCGCATGAAGTAGGTTTCCCGGTAGTCACCCGGAGCGTTCTTTTTCCGGCGTGCAGGTTCTTTCAATGCCTTTTCTTCCTTTGGCTCTGCCTTGATTTCCTCTTTATCTGCCGTTTCCACTGCACCCGTTTTATCATCCGGTTTATCCGGTGTTTCTATTTCCGTTTTCACCGTCACCGATGGCGTTTCCTGTTTCTTCACGGGCAAGCCCTGTGAAATAATCTCTTTCATAAAATCCTCGTCAATTTGCGGTTTCCCGCCGCTTTGCTTTGCCATATCGTTACAGTTTTATAAGGTATGCGATTTCGGTTATCAGTTCTTCCATGTTGCTGCCCTTTACCAGCCGTTTGTCCGCCGGGAACAGTGTAGAACGGAACACGGTTTTACGCTGTGCGTCCAGTTCCTTTTTGAATCGTTTCGTGTCCGGGATAAATACTTTCATCAGGGGTAGTTCCAATTCCCCGATAGTCTGTTCATACAGGGTGTAGAGGTCTGTTTTTTCCCGTCCATCTACCATGTTCCAAAACAGGTGCAGCCCTTTCAGTCGGCACGCTTCATTCTTTACCAGCAGTTTATGGATAGCCACTGCAAACGAAAGGCTGCTTTCCAATACCACCCGGTCGGCGGCTATGGGGGTGAAAATATAATCCACCCCTGAAAGGGAGTTGATAACACCCTCGCTATTTACCGTTCCGGGCAGGTCGAAAAAGACCACATCATAGTCCATCCCGGCAGACGCAAGATATTCATCCGCCGTTTTTATCGCTTCGTCCGGTGAACTGCAAAGCACCGGGTATGCTTTCTTTCCCAGTGTCTTGAACTGGTGAAAGGCAAGCTGTTTGTAATACTCATCCCCGTTCACCTGTTCGGCATCCCGTTTGCGCATGGCAGAAATGGAATGTTGCGGGTAGTCGCAATCCACGACCGCCACGTTATACCCTTTCAGGTAATACAGGTAACTTGCCACCAAGACGGTGAACGTTGTTTTGCCGACCCCGCCCTTTTGGGTGGAGAAAGCCACATACAAGGTTTCTTTCTTCATTGTAATAATTCTTTTTTGTGATACATCTTTATTTCATTCCATCCGTACAGATTGACGGATGGTTTTCTTTCGTTCCATGTTGAAACTCCGAAAGAGAAAATGACTTCTTTTTTTCTTTCCTTGTTTCTTGCTACCTTTCTACAAAGACAGCCTGTTTTCTTCCTTGCTTCTTTGTTTTCATTCATTCCACAAAGACAGCTTGCTTTCTTTGCAGACAGTTTGCTTTCCCGATTGAATGACTGTTTGCTTTCAATCATTCCATCCGGTTTGCTTTCCTGCTTTCTTGAAAGATTGCAATCTTGAAATCTTGTTTTCAAGTTTTCAAAACCGCTTTCTTTCCGTCCGCTTACCGATACATATTTCCATCTATCCATATTGCTTTCTTTCTTAAATCCGGGACAAATAAACGTAGAAAAACAACCCATTTCGAGATGTGTCCTCAAATGTCCCCGTTTGTCCTCATTTGTCCTATAACACGCTATTTCACAGCATTTTTAATACCCGTTACTTTGCAACCGAAAGGTATCGGTCAGGCTAACCAAGCCCCCGCCGCCGGGAGCGTTCCAATATCCGCTAACTCCAATCCGTCCGTAGGCGGATTTTTATTTGCACTGGCAAATAGCAAGGTGTGTTCTAAGCAGCTTGAAATTCTTTCAGCAGCTTTGAACGCCTTGCCCGGACGAAACCGGGATAAGGTCACTCCGAAGTCGTAACCCTTTAAAAAATGTAGCATGAAACAGAAAAATGAAAATGCGCCCCGACCGGGTGGCGCAGGACGAAAACCCAAAGCAGACCCGGCAGTGTTCAGGTACTCTATCAGCTTCAATGCCATAGACCACGCCCGCTTTTTGGCATTGTTCGACCAGTCCGGTATGCGCACTAAAGCGCATTTTATTACCGCCCGCATCTTCGGCGAACCGTTCAAAGTGATTAAAATCGACAAGGCGGCGGTCGAATATTATACCCGGCTGACCGCTTTATATTCCCAGTACAGGGGTATCGCCGTGAATTACAATCAGGTGGTAAAGGCTCTCAATACCAATTTTTCAGAGAAGAAAGCACTCGCATTTCTCTATAAGCTGGAAAAGGCAACGATGGGACTTGCCGACCTGAACCGCCAAATTATTGAACTGACCCGTGAGTTTGAAACAAGATGGTTGCAAAGATAAGCGTAGGCAGTTCCTTGTTCGGTGCGCTTTCCTACAACCAAAACAAGGTCGATGAAGAGCAGGGAAAGGTACTTTTAAGTAACCGGATGTTCGAGAGCGAAGACGGAAATTTCAGTATTCGGCGGTGTATGGAATGTTTCGATATGCACCTGCCCGCAGACTTGAAAACGGAAAAACCGATTATCCATATCTCCCTGAACCCGCACCCGGACGATGTGCTTTCCGACAACCAGCTTGCGGATATTGCCAAAGAGTATATGGATAAGTTAGGGTACGGCAATCAGCCGTATATGGTTTACAAGCACGAAGATATAGCAAGACACCATGTACATATCGTTTCCATCCGTGTAGATGATACAGGCAAAAAGATAAACGACAAGTTCGAGCATGTACGCAGCAAGCAAATCACCCGTGAACTGGAACAGAAATACGGGTTGCATCCGGCGGAGAAGAAACAGGCTGCCGAACGCCCCGAACTTAAAAAGGTGGACTACCGGGCAGGGGATGTAAAGCACCAGTTATCCAATACGGTGAAAGCCCTTGCCAGCAGTTACCGTTTCCAGAGTTTTACGGAATATAAAGCGTTGCTATCTATATATAATGTACAGGCGGAAGAAGTGAAAGGGGAAGTGAACGGAAAACTCTATAACGGCATTGTCTATTCGGCGACCAATGACAAAGGAGAAAAGCAGGGAAACCCGTTCAAATCTTCCTCTTTGAGTAAGTCGGTAGGTTACGAAGCCATCCAGCGACACATCAAGAAATCCGCAAAGGACATTCAGGACAAGAACCTGAAAGAGCGTACCCGCCGGACAGTCGGCGCAGTGATGCAATCCGCCCGTAGCCGGGAACAGTCGGTTGCAGACTTGAAAGCGAAAGGCATAGATGTACTTTTCCGGCAGAACGATACAGGCAGGATATACGGGGTAACATTCATCGACCATGAAAGCCGTACCGTCCTGAACGGGTCACGGTTGGGAAAAGACTTTTCCGCCAATGTGTTCAACGACCTGTTTACTGGCTCCCGTACTTTGACGGGAAACAGTAAACAGGAAACGCAGGAACACACGCCGGAATATAACCCGACCGGACACCTTGAAAATACAGGTAAAGCCGTTGCCGGACTGTTCAGCCTGTTATCCGGTGAGGACGATACGCCACCCGACAACAGTCAAATTCCACCACCCAAGAAGAAAAAGAAGAAGAAACAAAGACGAATTTAGTAATCCTAAAAATTTCAATTATGCAGAATGAAGATGATTTAAGAGGACTTGCAAAGGTCATGGACTTTATGCGGGCAATCAGTATTTTATTTGTAGTGATAAACATTTACTGGTTTTGTTACCAGTCGTTCCGGGAGTGGGGTATCAATATCGGAGTAATCGATAAAATCCTGCTGAACTTCCAGCGTACCGCCGGGTTGTTCTCCAATATCCTGTACACCAAACTTTTTTCAGTGGTATTCCTTGCGCTTTCTTGTTTGGGTACAAAGGGAGTGAAAGAGGAAAAAATCACATGGAACAAAATTTATGCGTTCCTGATAATCGGTTTTATCCTGTTTTTCCTGAATTGGTGGCTGTTGGTTCTGCCGTTGCCACTGGCAGCAAACACGGCATTGTATATCTTTACCATAACAGCCGGGTATCTTTCCCTGTTGGCTGCCGGAGTATGGATTTCCCGCCTGTTGAAAAATAATTTGATGGATGATGTGTTTAATTTGGAGAACGAAAGTTTTGCACAGGAAACACGCCTAATAGAAAACGAATATTCCATCAACCTGCCGACCCGGTTCTATTATAAAAAGAAATGGAATGACGGATGGATAAACGTTGTAAACCCGTTCAGGGCAAGCATGGTATTGGGTACGCCCGGTTCGGGGAAATCGTATGCGATAGTCAATAATTACATCAAACAGCAAATCGAGAAAGGCTTCGCTGTTTATATTTATGACTACAAATTCCCTGACCTTTCGGAGATAGCTTACAATCACTTAATCAGTCATTTAGATGGTTATAAAGTAAAACCTAAATTCTACATGATTAACTTTGACGACCCGCGTAAAAGCCACCGATGCAATCCTATAAATCCGGCGTTTATGACGGACATATCAGATGCATACGAAGCCAGTTATACGATAATGTTAAATTTGAATAGGAGTTGGATAACCAAGCAAGGGGACTTCTTTGTAGAAAGTCCAATTATCTTACTGGCTTCTATCATTTGGTTTTTGAAAATTTATCAGGGTGGCAAGTATTGTACATTCCCGCACACCATTGAATTTCTGAATAAGAAGTATGCTGATATTTTTCCTGTTCTTACTTCGTATCCCGAACTGGAAAACTACCTTTCACCATTTATGGACGCATGGGAATCGAATGCGCAAGACCAGTTACAGGGGCAGCTTGCAAGTGCTAAAATCCCGCTTTCCCGTATGATAAGCCCGGCTTTATATTGGGTAATGACAGGTGATGATTTTTCATTGGATATAAACAACCCGGAAGAACCTAAGATATTGGTAGTAGGCAACAATCCCGACCGTCAAAATATCTATTCCTGTGCTTTGGGATTGTATAATTCCCGTATCGTGAAGCTGATAAACAAGAAGCACCAACTCAAAAGTTCCGTAATCATAGATGAATTACCGACCATCTATTTTCGGGGACTGGATAACCTGATAGCAACGGCAAGAAGCAACAAGGTAGCGGTCTGTTTGGGCTTTCAGGATTTCAGCCAGTTACGCCGGGATTATGGGGATAAGGAAAGCAAAGTTATCGAAAACACAGTGGGTAATATATTTAGCGGTCAGGTGGTTTCTGAAACGGCAAAAACACTTTCAGACCGTTTCGGAAAGGTACTTCAAAAACGGCAAAGCATGACTATCAACCGAAACGACAAATCAACCTCAATCAGTACGCAGATGGATAGCCTGATACCACCCAGTAAAATATCCAACTTAACACAGGGTATGTTTGTGGGTGCGGTCAGTGACAATTTCGATGAAAGGATAGAGCAAAAAATATTCCATGCGGAAATTGTGGTGGATAACGAGAAAGTGAAGCGGGAAACAGCCAGTTACAAGAAGCTGCCCCAAATCATAGATTTCAGGGACGGGGACGGGAACGACCGGATGCAGGAAGAAATACAGGCAAATTACAACCGTGTCAAACAGGAAGTCCAACAGATTGTCACGGACGAAATGGAACGGATAAAGAACGACCCTGAATTGCAACATCTAATCAAAACTGATTAGTTTTAATAGGGAAAGAAGTTGTTTCTTACTTCTTTCCCTATTAAAGTCAGTCATCTTCCCATACTATTAAATCTTCTGCTATCCAAGGGTGTTTTGCTTCTCGTATCAGTTTTAATTTAACAGGCATTTCTTCTTTCTTAAGTTGTTTGTCATAGTAGGTTTCTTCAACCTCAAATTCCCTAACATGTACTAATTGTAGATATTTATCAGCAATATTAGGCATGATAGCAACATTCTCATGCTCAAATTTCCATGCAACACTTGGATATAAAATACAATCGTAATTAGGAAAATTCTCATCCTCATTGAATTTGCACAATATTTGGTCTGCAAAAAAAGCACTATATAAATATTCAGCTCGATGCTTATTTTTAGCTTCAACCTCTTTTACAAATTCAGAAGCTAAGAAAGATAAGTTTAGGTCTAAAATTTCAGCCAATAAAGGATGGACGTTTTCTTTCATTTTCAGAAAAGCATCTGTCGCTTTTTTAACAGCCTCATTTTCAATTAAAAATGTATTTGTAATTGGATATGTTATAAAAGGTTTTTTATTGTTTTTCCATGTAGAAATAATAATGTGCTGTCCTTTTTCCGGTTTTGTTTCCCTTAAAGCCACATTTTCGAAAAAAGAAGCATAAAAAACAGTTTTTTCAGGACTATTTGCCCTATTGTATTTTCCCATCTTTTTTACAATATCTAAAGGTGGATAAGTTAAGTATTTAGGAGTACGGACTTTGCCTTTCTCTACAAAACTTTCATTTACAGGAGTTACCCTAAACAAATACTCAAAATTAATATCGTTCTGAATGATTATCTTGAAATTGAAAACAGAAGATAGATATGTCTTTAACTCTTCCAAATCTTCATCTGTAATTTCTGATAATGGTATAGCTTTCAATGCAGGAAAGCAAGTTTTATAAAAGTCAATACATTTCTTTAAAATTAATTCTTCTTCGGTATTGATTTCCTCTCCCTTTAGTATTTTCATCTGAACGCTTTGTTCAGGAGTTTCATTTCCTATATACTTTTTCTCATTAGGAATAGCAGGTAAGTTATATTTCATAAGTATAATGTTTTTAGATTATTAAGCCAAAGATACAAATTGTTATGTTCAAATTTACACATTTCCTGTTTTTCTTGATATAAAGGACAAATGAAGCCAAACGAGGACAAATGAAGCCACCCGTTCCCAAATCCTTAAATATACTCTATTTCATCCTTACTTTTACTTCCGAAATTTTTATTTACTCACTAAAATTCAAAAAGTTATGGATGTAAACACAGCCAACCAGTCCACCACTGACGAACAGATGATGGATATTCTTCTTGTACTGGATAAGGAGAAAAAGACAATCAGCGCAGTGAAAGGCGTGGATGAAAACGGGGAACTCCAAACCGTACCGCCGGAAAACAACAGCGAACTTCTGAAATTCGACCGTCACGGCGATTTCTTTTCCAACTTCTTTTCCAACATGATGAACCAGTTGAAGAACCCGACCCGCTTCAACTTCTTTAAAATCCCCAAGATTGAACTTCCCAAGATTACACCGATAATCAGGGACAACTTCGACCATCCGACCGCCAAGAATGAAGCGGAGATAGAACGTTACCGGGTAACACCCGAAACGCTGAAACAGGGGGTGAAGAACGAACAACCGAACCAAACACAACAGCAACCGCAGCAGGAAGCAACGGCACAAGCACCGCAGCAACCTGACAAAAGCAAGTATGTTATCGACCCTGACAAGGTGGACTGGGAAGCCCTGAAAAACTTCGGGCTTTCCAAAGAACAGCTTGAAAAGGCAAAGGCTTTAGAACCCATGTTAAGGGGTTACAAATCACCCGGTGCGTTCACCATCGCAGGAAACTACAATTCCGCCATTATGAAACTGGACGCACGCCTGTCTTTCCGGCATGATAAGGACGGGAATGTGGTTTTGGCGATACACGGCATCCGCCAAAAGCCGGAACTTGAACGCCCGTTCTTCGGGCATGAATTTTCCAAAGAGGATAAAGCCAATCTTCTTGAAACGGGCAATATGGGACGGATAGTGAACCTGAAAAACTATATCACGGGAGAAATGATACCTTCTTTCGTCAGCGTGGATAAGGTGACAAACGAACTGGTTTCCATGCGTGCAAGCAGCGTCCAAATCCCCGATGAAATAAAGGGTGTCAAACTTAGTAAGGAACAGCAGCAAGCCTTACGGGAGGGAAAGGGTGTATTCCTTGAAAACATGATTTCCAACCGTAAAAATCCTTTTTCCGCAACCGTTCAGGTCAATGCCGACAAGAAAAGTCTGGAATTTATCTATCCCAATGCCAAACAGTCACAGGAGCAACGGCAGAAACAGGAACAGCCGAACAACCTTGTCACCAGTGACGGTGTAACCATCCCCAAGAGCATTTCAGGAATAGAACTGACACGCCAGCAACAGCAGGATTTAGTCGATGACAAGACCATCTTTGTTGCCGGGCTGAAAGACAAGAGAGGGGTCGAATACGATGCTTATATTCAGGTGAACCATGACAAGAAGAAACTCGGCTTTTACAGCGACAATCCCAGTTTTGACCGTTCCGCCGTGAAAGAGATTACTCCGGCAAGCAAGAACCGCACACAGGTAGCGGTCAATTCGGAGGGCAAGACCAACGAAGCCACCAAGAAAGTGAAAGAACCTTTGAAAAAGGGTCAGGACAAGCCCACTGAAAAACAGAAAACCAAGCAGGATAAAAAGGAGAAGCAGGAGCAGACGGACAAACCCAAACAAAGCAGGGGACGCAAAAGATGATAGCGGTATTAATCCTTATCCCGGTTATCGGTTTCGTCCTGTTTCTCTTTGCCTGTTACAAAACGAACTGGAAAGCCATAGACGAGCAGAACCGACAATTTTATGTAGATGGCTATCACATCTATTATGACCGGAAAATCCTAAGACAAAAAGAAGTGGAACAATTAAAATCGAAATTAGAATGATTGCAGTAATCGGAGAAAAACCAAGCGTGGCAAGGGACATTGCCCGCATTTTAGGAGCGAGTGAAAAACAGGATGGCTACCTTTCAGGTAACGGGTATCTCGTTACCTGGGCGTTCGGCCATCTTGTAGGATTGGCAATGCCGGAAGCCTACGGCATACAGAGTTTCCGCCGGGAAAGCCTGCCCATCATCCCGGAGAGTTTTCAACTTACACCCCGGCAAATGAAAGCGGATAAGGGGTACAAGGCTGACCCCGGAGCGTTGAAACAGCTAAAGGTAATCAAAGAGGTATTCAGCCAGTCGGACAAGATAATAGTCGCTACGGATGCAGGAAGAGAGGGGGAACTTATCTTCCGCTACATCTACCAGTATATCGGATGCAACAAGCCCTTTGTCCGTTTATGGATAAGCAGCCTTACTGACAAGTCAATCCGTGAGGGACTGCAAAACCTGAAAGCCGGTAGCCTGTATGATAACCTATTCCTTTCGGCACAGGCACGCAGCGAAGCGGATTATTTGATAGGGATTAATGGTACACAGGCTTTAAGCGTGGCAGCCGGACAAGGAATATTCTCTTTGGGACGGGTACAGTCGCCCACATTGGCTATGATATGCACCCGCTTTTTGGAAAACAAGAACTTTGTCCCGCAAAAATATTGGCAACTGAAATTACAGTCGGCAAAAGACAATATCTCTTTTTCTGCCCTATCCGTAGAAAAATACGATGCACAGCAGACCGCCATCGACACGCTGCAAAGGATAAAGGAAGCGGAAACGGTACGGGTGAAATTCGTAGAGCGTAAGGAAGTGAACCAAGAACCGCCCTTGCTCTATGATTTAACTACGTTGCAAAAGGAAGCGAATACGAAACTGAATCTCTCCGCAGACAAGACATTATCCATCGCACAAAAGCTATACGAGGGTAAGCTAATCAGCTACCCCCGAACCGGAAGCCGTTATATATCACAGGACGTGTTCGAGGAAATCCCGGAACGTCTTGTTAATTTGGAACAGTACGCCCGCTTTGCCGGGTATGCAGCCGGGATGAAAGGCAAAGCCTTAAATTCCCGTTCTGTGAATGATGGCAAGGTAACAGACCACCACGCCCTGATAGTAACGGAAAACCTGCCCGACAAGATGGAAGCTGACGAACAGGCAATCTATGAACTGATAGCCGGACGGATGTTGGAAGCCTTTTCTGAAAAATGCGTCAAAGATGTTACCAGTGTAACGCTGGAATGTGCAGGGGCACTTTTCACGGTCAAAGGGTCTGTAACCAAATCTGCCGGATGGCGTGCCGTATTCGCAGAAAAAGAGGACGGGGAAGATAACGCCACTTTGCCTGCCATGCAGGACGGAGATAGTTTACCGCTTTCCGGCATTGAACTACTGGAGAAACAGACCAAGCCCAAGCCGTTACACACGGAAAGCAGTTTGCTTTCTTCAATGGAAACGGCGGGTAAGGAACTGGAAAACGCAGAACTGAAAGCAAGCATGAAAGATATGGGTATCGGCACGCCCGCAACACGGGCAGCCATTATCGAAACGCTGTTTTCCCGCCAGTACATTATCCGGGAGAAAAAGAACCTTGTCCCGACCGAGAAAGGGCTTACTGTTTACAACATCATCCGGGACAAGAAAATAGCGGACGTGGAAATGACGGGTATGTGGGAAAATACGCTTGCCAAAATAGAAAGCGGGGAAATGAACCCCGACACATTCCGCAAAGGTATTGAGGTGTACACAAGGCAAATCACAGCTGAACTTTTGGATGTCCGGCTTTCTCTCGCTTCGGATGGAAATTGTATCTGTCCGAAATGCAAGACCGGACGTATTTTATTTTATCCGAAAGTCGCCAAGTGTTCCAATGTGGACTGTTCCGTTACCATCTTCCGCAACAAGAGCGACAAGCAATTGACGGACAAACAGATTACCGAACTGGTGACGACCGGGAAAACCGGGCTAATTAAAGGCTTTAAAAGCAAGAGCGGTAAAGTCTTTGACGCTTCACTCGCTTTTGACGAACAGTTTAATGTTACTTTCGTGTTTCCTGAAAAGAAAGGCAAGCTGAAAAAATAAGCTGGAAATAGCTATATTTGCCACAGAAAGTTTCATTATAGATAGATTTATAATTGAAATTTTTGTGGTTGAAGCACCCGGAGGGACACCGGGTGCTTTTTTAATCATTCTCCTTTATACTGGTAGGTCAGGCAAACTACCTGATTGTCTATCACCCGATGTCCGGTCAGTTCCCACTTCGACCCGAAAGTCTTTCCTATGAACTTGATACCGTCCCCCAACATGACAGGGACAATATACAGCGTTATTTCGTCCAGCAGGGACGCTTCAATCAGCGAGGTTATAAACTTACCGCCGCCAATGACCTGAATATCCGTTTCCGAACTTGATTTAAGTTCATTGATAGCCCGTAAAGGCACATCGGTAAGAAAGGTAACATTATCTTTACGAGTAACATTGGTGTCGTAATGGGACACTACAAAAGTCTTTTTACTTTTGTACGGCCATCCGCCCCAATTCCTGAAAATCATATTATAAGTATTCACCCCAGCAATAAAAACAGAGGGTATTTCATAGGCTGCCGAAATCTCTTTCTTTATATTTCCGGGCATCCAGTTTAAATCTCCATCTTTTCGGGCTATAAATCCATCAAGAGAGATTACAATACAGGTTTTCAAATGTTTCATAAGTTGGTATCTAACAGTTCATATTTGCAAACTGTTCGCCAGTACATCCAAAAAAGAAGCGTGAACCCACGCTATCCCGACACAGAGGCACTGGTATACCTAAAAGACAAGATAGGCAAGTCCACGCCGTATGCACATACAGCATGAAACATTGCGCTTTGGGTCTTGTCTTTTTTGAAAATTACCAGTTTTCTGTGTCAAGACGTTCTGCGAACGTTATGTTATATATAAAAGTGAAGTTCTTTAACTTCAACTATTATCGTCTAATATGAAACTGTTGCAAATATACAGAAAGTCCCGGATATTCCCGAATCGGAAAAAGAAAATCCTGCCTTATCTCACGACAAAACAGGATTGAAAGCCATTAGAAAAGAAATAATTAATCGGTTTTCTCCCGAATTAACTTGTGTACATCCGTTGCACGGTAATAACATCTGCCATCCAGCATAAGGAAAGGGAGTATTCCCTTTTTCCGGTAACGGGTCAGTGTTCGGGGAGCTACTTTCAGAAGCAGGCACAAGTCCTGATTATCCAGTAGTTCTTCCCCGTCCAAACAATTACGTCCGTTTATCACTCGGTCTATCTTCTTATCCTGCATATCGAACCTATCCATAATACGTTCCATCCATGCGGTAAAATCGTCTTTGTCTATATACATAAGGCTATCTGATTAAATTGAACCAATCATAAAATAACTTTGGTTGGACGGGTCTTTGATGATAATATCCTTTTCTCGCATGAAGCGGATATAGCTTTTTGCGGTGCGTTCTTTCACGTCCAAAATCTGCTGTATCTGTTCGCACAAGTCTATGTAGGTGATGTGTTCCTGTCTGCCGAACACGTCACGGGCAACCCCGACCAATTCCTTTTCCTTGCGTTTCTCTTTTTCCTCACGGGTCTTTTCACCCCTGTAAAGGTGCATTCCGGCTGCCTTGTCCCACGAAAAGAGCATTAAAGGAACATCCAGCGGGCTGCCATCCCTTACTTTCAGGGCTTTTACCACAGACATAGCCGGGTCTTCGTCTTTCTCTATCGAAAGGATAGCAGCCGCTTTGCGTTGCAGTTCCGAGCCTAAATGCCCCCGGAGCTTTAAGCCATTGGGAATAAAATGCAGCACGCAAATGATGCAGGTTTTATATATTCCTGCCAGTCGATACAATTCATCTATGATTGCCACGCTTTCCGCTTCGTCATTGGCACACCGCACAAGGTCAGCAATACCGTCTATCACCACTAACTGAATGCCATCGTACTGGTAATAATATCTATCCATGCTCTGAACAATGGCGTGAAGTCTTTCTTTACGAGACATACCCGTAAGGCAGAAAGCCTTAAATTCATCCGGTTTGTCTGTTTGTTTCGCCCTTTTTATCAAGTTAGTTACATTCTTGAACAGTTGTACTTCCGATTGTTCCGTATCATAAAGCAGGACGGCTTTATGTTTGGTATTTTCGCTTACATTGATACCCAGCGTATCAACCTGAACATTTGCCGGGCGGATTGAACCCGCCACAAGTGCAGCCACATAATTACTTTTCCCTGTTCCCTCTCCGCCTGTGATGCAACACAAGTTCCCCTGTGTTCCCAGTGGAACGTCACCCGCCGAAATAATTTCCTGCGCTTTTGCCGGAGGATTATTAAAATCAATCTCACACGATTTAAGCATAGTCATTGTTTCATTATAGATTGTATCTAAGAAGTCGATAAATAGCTTGATAAAGTTTTCCCGGCTGTTGCCTGCCCGGAAATAATCGGAAATATCCTTTTCCGTTTTCGTTCCCTGTAAAGGCAGTAACAACCGTTTCACCCCGTATTCACAGAGTTGTTTCTCATGCTTCTTTGCGCTTTCTGTTCCGGTCGCATCCATATCATAAAGCAATATGATATGTTTAAACCGGAACGTAAGTTTATAGATGATATTCGGCGGGACGGTTACCGTTTCACTGTTGAAACAAATCGCATGGAATCCCTTTGCAGCCAGTGAAAGGACATCTTTTTCTCCACCTGTTATAAACAGGGTGTCGCCTTTGCTGGGTAGTTGTTCCAGTCCGAAACAATAATTCTCGCCGATGTTACCGCCATACAGGAAACGTGTTCTTGAAAACGGTCTGTACAGTTTGATAAAGCGTTTGCTCTTATATCCATAAATGGGTTCTTCCTTAGTGGAAGTATAGGAAAACGGATTACCCTCTGCATTTTCACTTTGGAACTGGACGACCGAACAGACTTTATACTGTTCCAGTATTTCAGGGGTTATGCCGTACTGTTGCCAGTATTCCAGTTCAGAAGCGGTAAATTTCCTCTCCTTAAATGTGTACGGTCTGCCAGTACATTCTACTGGAACAGGCACAGGCTTTTCCTGTTCTTTAAATGGTTGGGGTAGAGGTATCGGATTACCCTCTGAAATCCCCAACGACAAATCCCGGTCAATAATCTGCAAAATCTTGATGAAGTCACCTGAATTGTTACAATCCAACCCTTTGAGCCTGCCCACGAAGAAGAAACAGTCACCGGAATAACTGTCATTCCCGAAATCTTTCAATTTATAGGTATTGCTCCGGCGGTCGAAATAGATGTTACAGGACGCTTTGCTGTCCTCATACAACGGATTAAGGAAGTTACTACCTACCCGCCATGTACCAGAAATGTAGTGTTTGAACACGTTCAGACCGTTATTTGTCCTTTCTAAGATTTCGTCTTTCCTTAACATATAGCTTGTGGTTGGTTATCAGGTTACGCATACATTCGTCATTGCTCTTTATCAAACGGCTTTCCAGCAGCCGCTTAATCTCTCCGATTTTATAGAAATTGCGTCCCCTGATGGTAGAGTAAGCAATTTCTCCTTTGGAGCGGAGCCGTTGCAGGGTACGGTCACTTATTTTCAGGAAAGTACATACTTCGTAACTATCCACCCAAATATCATCTTCATTCTCCTTACAGTCGTCCTGACGAGAAAATACATAATTGGCAATCACATTAATCTTTGCCATCAATTCCTTAAAGGCTTTTGTTTCTACGGTTATTACATCCATAATTATACTATAATTGTTTGGATGCAAAAGTGCAGGCTTTTCATAACCTAAACTTACAACCTATTTCCAAGTTGGAAGATTTATTTTTTGAGGTAAAATATAGAAAAACAGGGATAATAATAGGCTTTTGGATAGAATTATACCTTTAAAAACAGGAGATACAAAAACAACCAAGTTGGTATGAACTTGGTTGTTTTTGTTTAAAGGTTATCATCTTCATCCATCTTTTTAAGCAGGCTTTTTATTAAGCTGTTTAGAA
>JACXXQ010000246.1_pt1 | contig 34163 bp, 30 predicted proteins | sample 8621361 | NCBI WGS metagenome assembly JACXXQ01 (sample SAMN15503820, study PRJNA645414) | gut metagenome | isolation source: feces | host: Bos taurus | place: USA | collected 2016 | reverse complement strand
GCTATTGCCATTTTGTTAAAATGACGAAAGTATAGGACTTTTCAGATACGCCCTAGCCCGCAAGCTTCATATTCTGATACCGCTGGGTGAGGTACTCGTCCGGATACTGCTCATCCAGGAACTGCTGCACCGCATTGGTGGCGGGGATACCTTTTTCCCGCTGGTCCATGCGCCCCAGCGCCATGCAGGAGAGCGCCACATCCACTGCCAGCAGAACCACCAGCACCCAGGTGAGTATCTTGCCCACCTTCATGGGGATTTTCTCGATCAGGGCCGAAATGCGGGGATAAACCTCCTTCACCCAGACCACTGCAGCAATGCCCCAGAATACACAATACAGCAGGTTGATACGACCATTCAGGTTAAAGGGGATTTTGCTGTAATCCCAGAACACCTTGCCGAACAGCTTTTCGGTGACCACGCTGCACATGTACTCGTACACGCCGCCCATGAGCGCACCACCCACAAAAATGTAACGGTCGCTCTTGTCCATCAGGCCGCGCAGTGCCACAGTGAGGATTGCTGCCCCCAGACCCCAGACCACACTGAACGGACCATACAGAAGGCTGCTGCGGCTCATCAGAACGCCGGAAGTGCCCCACACAAACACCGTCTCGATCAGATCACCCACAAAGGCGCCAATCAAAAACAGCCAGAACAGCTTATAGAAGCCAATGCCTGCCGCAAACACGTTGGCGTCAGGGTGTTCGTCCTCGGCGGACAGTCGGGTCAGATTGGGGAAGGCCTTGGCCAGATGCCGCTTCTGATACCCCTGATACCAGCCCAGCGTGCGGGTGGTCAGCCCATCGCCAATGGTTTCGCTGGCCTGCTGAAGATATTCGGCAATGGGCTCGCTCATCTTCCAGCGACGGCGCACCGCATGTACGCCATATACCATAACCAGCGCGTCCACTGCCAGAATGATCGCCAGAACCAGCGCCAGAATCTGCAGCGCAATGGCCGGCAGGAAGCTCAGGCCCCAGTGCAGCACCGGCGTCAGGAAACGCACCGCCAGAGCTACCAGAACACCCTTGATCAGCGAGCTTTCCAGGCAGATATAGCCTTTCAGGTTCATGGGGCGATCGGAGTAATCCCACCAGCGGCGGCCGAACTGCCGTTCCAGAATTACGCCGGCCACAACCTCGACGGCAGCACACAACACCACAGCACCCAGCACAAAGACCAGAAGATTGTTTTCTTCCGGTTCCAGAAAAACGCCCGCCAGAGTTGCCATCAGACCATACAGCGGTACAATCGGGCCATTCATTACGCCTCGGTTCACGAACCGACGCTGTTTCACCGCGGTGACAGCAACCTCAGCACACCAGCCCAAAAAGGCGTAGATGATAAAATACAGAAACAACATGCTTAATTCATACATACATTTTCTCCTTTGGGCGGGAATCTCCCGCCGCTTTCAACAACGTTCGCCGGGATCGCTTCCTTTCCTCCGGGCTTACCTGTGTAGCTTAAGTGTATCATATCCCACAGTAAAATCAATTGTATAAACAACGAACTTTGTCCTTAGAGCATCTTTTTCCCAATTTTATATATGTGTGGATTGCTTTTTGTATCTCTCACCCGGGTGTATCCCCAAGATTTTCCCTGTTAGACACAACAAAAAGCCCGTGAACGCTTTCGCATTCACGGGCTTCTGGCAGGGGCAGAAGGATTCGAACCCTCGGCACGCGGTTTTGGAGACCGCTGCTCTACCAGCTGAGCTATACCCCTTTATTCTGTTGCCCCGTTCGCCGGGTGCCTTATTAATATACCAAAAAAAGGGCAGCCTGTCAACAAGTATTTTTGATTTTTTGATAATTTTTTTGACCCATTTTTCGGTCAAAAAGTTTTCTGTCTGGAGGCAAAAAAACGAGCCCTTTCGGTATGTTCCGAAAGGGCTCTACCATGGAGCTGCTAAGCAGATTTGAACTGCTGACCTCATCCTTACCAAGGATGCGCTCTACCGACTGAGCTATAGCAGCAAGATGGCGACCCGGATGGGGCTCGAACCCACGACCTCTAGCGTGACAGGCTAGCGTTCTAACCAACTGAACTACCGGGCCATCTTTGCGTTGCCGCATCAGCGACGTTGTTTATTATACGGCATGAATCGAGAAATGTCAACAGCTTTTTTCACATTTTTTAAAGTTTTTTCGAACTGGTTTTTCGCCCTTTTTTCACGCTTTTTCTGGCGGCAAATCTGCAAACCTGTTATAATGAGAAAAACAAACGCCGCATGCCTGGCCGCCTGTTTGCGGCCCGGCCGCGGGAAGGGAAACTGCCATGAACATTTCTGCCAAAGAGCTGGCGGGTGCAAACTGCGGCCGCCGCTACGAAAAGGAATATCTGAACAAATTTCGCGACTGCCTTTCCTTTTATTACGATGGGAAGGTTCGCTTTGAACGTTTCTGCTACGGCGAAGGCGCCTGCTTTGTGTTTGGCGTGTGGGCCAGCATCTCTCCGGACGGGGTGCTCACCTACCAGCAGCCCTTCGACCCGCTGGTGGACCCCGCCGCCCTGCCCAAGGCCCTGACCGGCCGTGAGGGCGATGTGCTCTATTTCGATAACCAGCGCTGGAAGTGGGAGATTGCCTCCGACTTTTCTTCCGACGCCAAAAACGGCTACACCGCTTTGAAGGTAAAGCTGGGCAAACTGCTGGGCCGGTAATCCTTCTCTTTTTTCTGAATCAACAGCCCGCCGGGTGACGCATTCTGCATGCGCTGCCCGGCGGGCTGTTTTTGAGCGTCAGAATTCCGCTTCCGTCTGAACCGGGAGATATTCCTTTCCACTCTGACAATATTCATCCAGCGTAAAAATGCCATACAGCCGCTCGCTGGTGTTTATGGAAAAGGCCTTGCCATCCGTACCGGTCTCTGCGATGGGATATTCGAGCTCTCCCAGATCCGCCAGAAGGCGTCCGTTTCCCAACACCTGCAGCACAATGGCATCCGTTACGCTTCCATTGTGACTGCGGGAAAGCGCCTTGATCTCCACCGGCTGGCCATTCTGCTCCACCCAGCTCTGTCCGTGGGCTTCGCCGTCATTCCAGCCATAAATCAACCGGCCCTGGGTCATATTGACCGGGTTTGCATATCGAATACCCGGCTGCACCTGCGCAAATTTCGTCAGCGTTCCATCGGCCGGGTTGATTTGCTCCAGCATTCCACTTGCCCGCTGATAAGCAAATAACGCCGTATCCCCCTCCGCTTTCCAGATCATACCCTGAGCCAGATCCTGTTCAAAAATCTTCTGCACTGTGTTATCCCAGCGCAGCAGATACAGGCAAGTCGTCCCCTGATTTTCCTCTTCTCCGGTGCCGCTGGTCTGTTCCACCACGATGCCATCCTCTGTGCAAAGCAGCGGATAGGGATTTCCCCCCAGCTGCCAGCGGCAAACTTCTTCGCACTGGCCGAACTGTTCGGAATCCTCCACATTGACCTGCCACAAATTCTGGTATTGCTCGGCGCTGCTCATATAATACAAACTGCTGCCATCCCGATACACGGGACCGCTCACCGGCAATGCGGGAATCTTTGTCTGCGAACGGAGCACCTTTCCGCTCTGATCCCGCAGCTCCACCGCCGCTTCGCCATCGAGCTGCCAGAACAGCGCCAGCGATCCCGATTCTGTCTCCGTCATCTGAAGGAATGCATCACTGCGCAGCCATGCATCGCAGCCCCGGTCGGAATGGGCACAGCCCGCTTTTTTGCACAGAATTGTCCGCTGCCCGGTCATTAAATCCACCGATTGCAGAAGGTATCCCCCATCGACCTGCCGTTCTCCCGTCAGAAATGCCTGATCGCCGGACACGATCCAGATCCCTGCGTCTCCCTGAGTGGATTGGGCAAGATGCAGCCCTCCCAGTGTCTGTTCCACATTCGCCTGCTCCGCTACCGGGATCGGCTCGCTTTGGCTCCGGGCGGTACCGCAGCCTGCCAGCAGCAACAGGCTAACCGCCAATGCCGCCGCTCGGATATGCTTTTTCATTGTTGCTCACTCCTTAAAACGCCCCTTGAATGGGCAGACATTCCGGATCGTTTGCCATATACTGCTCCGGTGTGAACAGGCCGTAGCGGAATTCGCTGGTCTGGCCGGAAACCAGTTTTCCATCTTTATCCCGGTAACCGGTTTCCACCATGGTTTCACTCAGCTGTACCAGCAGCCTGCCGTCAATCACAGCCGACGGAACCGCCGGGCAGATTGCACCGTTTCGACTGGTCTGGCGTGTGATCGGCTCCACGGCTCCATCCTTATGGATAGCAAACGCCTGTTCTGCTCCGCCTTCCCGTAACGTCCCCACATATAATGTATCTTCCAGCCAGAATGGTGTTCCCACCAGCGAAAGGCCCGGTTCCAGCGCAGCAGTCTGCACACTCTCGCCGGTGGCAGGGTCCAGCCGTTCCAGCTGGCCGCTCACACTGTCGTACAAACAGATGGTAGACTCCGGTTCCAGGCTGCCGGAATACTGGGCTGTCCAGAATACCTGCTGGGGCTGCGCCTGGCGGATAGTACGTATTTCCCCATTCCACAGCAGTTCGCTGAGAAACTGCCCGTCGTCGGCCAGCTGGCAAACCAGCAATCCTCTGCCGGTAGTCTGCCCGGTGAGGATCGAGGTGTTTTCCAGCTGCCAGCTTGCTGCTTCCTCCATGGTTCCGAACGCATCGCCCACCTGCGTATGGATGCGGTACAGCCGATACAAAGGCAGCCAGCCGGACTGATACCATCGATCCTCCCGCACCACATATAAATCTTTGCCGTCGCTGTAAAATCCGGAAGGAGACCAGCCCTGCCCTTCCTCCGGCAAGGCTTCGGGCGCCTGGATCAGGGTGCCATCCGCTGCCCTCAATTCCACGGCAGCTTTGCCGCCCGTCTCCTCACTGGTCAGATAATATAAAACCATATCACCGTTTTCAAGGCAGTTCACATAGGGCAGTGTGCCCTGTTCCTTCACCCAGGCCGGGCAATCCGCGCCGCTGTGGGTGCATCCTTTCTGCGAGCAGAGCGGTGCACAACTGCCATCGGTCAGGTCGATGGCCTGCAGAAAGGCGCCCTGCTCATTGCGGGTCACTGTAAAGGCAGTCTCGCCCTTGATGCTCCAGTCCACACCTCTGCTTCCGCCGGTCTGGTACAAAGCGTCTGTTACGGTGGGCTGCACTGTTGCTTCCGTGGGCACTTCGCTTTGAGCAGGCTGCGCGCCGCAGCCTGCCAGCAGCAGAAGGCTCAGCGCCAGCGCAGCCGCTTTTCTTTTGCTGTTCATGCTGTTCCCTCCTTTTCTCCACTCATTGCCGCGGCCAGCTGCTCCGGCGTTTTATGCTCTGCGCCAAACTCTGTGCCGCCCCCGTCCGACGCGTACACATACAGCTGCGCCGTGGGGGAATAGGCAGCGGCAAGATGGCCATCCTCACTGGAAAGGTCCTGCCAGTCGGTAAATTCTGTCACGTTCAAAAAGCGTTTGTATGTCTCCAACAGCTCGGCCTCCCGCAGCTGCCCGCTGCCGCCGTTCCACCGCAGACGCACCACTTCTTCGCCGGGGCCAAGCTCCAGCAAAAGGTTTTCGGTCTGCGTGCTCCACTCATAGCGCACGAAGCCTGCCGCATCCCGCAGGGCGGTTTTGCGGGCATCGGGCTGTTCGGTTTCAATCAGGCCGTACGCCGCCGCGGTCTGTGTTTCGTTCAGCAGGCCTTCCTTCCGCAGCTGTTCCAGTGCTGCGCCAATCGAATTCGCCTGCTCTTCTTCCGCTTGCTCCAACATCTGCCAGCCGGTGGAATCCCACTCCGGCGTTGTACCCGCCAGGAACTGCCGGTCATACAGCAGCTTCGCCAGCGCATTCTCCTGCCCCTGCCCGGAAAGAGCATTCTCCTCCGCCGGGCGGGAATGACTGGTTTGCAGCAGCCTTCCCTGCTGCATGGCACAGAAGGCAGAGGGCAGCGCCATACAGGCCATCACCAACAGCAATACACCGACACAGAAAAGACCCGTTTTGATTTGCCCTTTTCGGTTCATTCCCCCGCCTCCTTTCCTGTAAATCGCACTGTGGTACCTTCACCGGGCTGGCTCTCAAATTCCAGCCGCGTGCCGTGCAGCCGGGCAATGCGGTCGCAAAGCGCAAGCCCGAAACCGCTGCCGTTCTGAGCCCGGGCGCGGGATTTATCCACCATATAAAAGGGTTCGGTGATGCGTTCCAGCTCCGTTTGCGGGATGCCCCTGCCTCGGTCGCGCACAGTGATCTCCACCTGCCCGCTGTTTGCACAGGCGGTAATGTGCACCAGTCCGTCCTTCGGTTCGGCCCGCACGCCATTGCTGATCAGGTTTTCCAGCAGGGCGGTGAGCAGTTCCTCGTCCCCCAGAACACAGCCTGTTTCAAAGCCCTGCCAGTGCAGCTGCACCGGGCAGGTTTCAGGCAAAGTACGGGTAGTCTTTTCCGCCAGCACCGCCAGCGAAACCGGGCGCAGCTCCAGTGTTTTGTGCTCCGGGTCCAGCGCCATAAAGGTCATCAGCTTGGCGCTCAGGGCTTCCAGCCGCTTTGTCTCGTGGTAAATGTAATTCGCCGCCCGCTGGCGCACCTCCGGCTTCACCTCAGCACTGCGCAGCAGATCCGCATAGCCCAGCATGCTGGTCATGGGGGTTTTCAGCTCGTGGGTGAAGGCGCTCACAAAATCCTCCCGCTGGCGCACCGCCAGATCCAGCTGCTGTGCCCGCTGCTCCACCGCCTCGGCCATAGCGTCAAAGCTGGCGGCAAGGCCCGCTACCTCATCGGTTCCGGTCATGCCGGTACGCCGGTCGTATGCCCCCTCGGCAATGGCCTTGCTGGTCTCTTCCAGCGTTTTCAGCGGCCGGGTGAGGCGGCGGCTCACCGCCCATATTACCAGCGTCACCCCGACAAAGGCGATCAGTTCCAGCCGGGCAAAGCCCGCCAGCTGCTGGTTTCGCAGCTGGAACACCTCGCTCACATCGCAGCTGCTCACCAGCCACAGGGTTCGCCCCTGCCACTGCACCGGGCTGGCGAACATCTGCCAGACGTTTGTTCCTTCTTTGGCGTAGGTCATGCTGTCCGCCCCGGCGTTCACCGACCGTAACACCGGCTGCCAGCCGTTTTCCATTCCGGTGCCGGAATAGAGGAAAGCGCCGTCTTCGCTGAGGATGGCCAGCCCCTCCCCCGCCTGCGCGGTACGCTGCTGCCCGTATCGGGTCACCAGAGCGGGCTGAGTCTCCAGCTCCGGGGTTTCAATCATTTCTTTTTGCAGCTGATAGCACTCCGCCCGATGTGCGGCTGCGTTCTGCTGCGCCGCCGCCTGTAACTGAACGGAAAATCCGCTGCCGATCAGCCAGGCCGCACCCAGATTCAGCAGTAGCGCCAACAGCAGCAGGATGGCAAATGTCAATTTGGCTGCCAGTTTCACGTTTCCACCTCCAGTAAATAACCTACCTTATATACGGTCTTGATTTGATCAGCCAGGCCCAGTTTCTTTCGAAGCCGCTGGATGTGCAAATCCAGCGTGCGGCTGCCCGCTTCCTCCTCGCCGCCCCACACCCGCTCGTACATCACATCACGGTAGAGGGCAATGCCCTGGTTGCGCAAAAGCAGCACCAGCAGATCAAACTCCCGGGGCGTGAGGGCTACCGGCACGCCGTTCTTTTCCACCCGGCGAGCTGTCGGATCCACCACCACATCGAAGGCCCCCAGCAACCCACTGCCCCGGCCCGCCCGGCGCAGCACGCTTTCCACCCGGGCCAGCAGCTCCAGTGGCTCGAAGGGTTTTACCATGTAATCGTCCGCCCCCATGCGCAGGCCCCGCACCCGGTCCGCCAGCATGCCCTTGGCGGTCAGAAAGATCACCGGCGTTCCGGTGGGCTGAATGTATTCCATCAGCTCATAACCGCTGACGCCCGGCAGCATGATGTCCAACAGGATCAGGTCGTAATGGCCGGTTTCGATCTTATCCGCCGCGGTATCGCCGTCCAGCGCGATTTCACACTGGTAGCCCGCCTGCAACAGGGTCAGCTCGATCAGTTCGGCAATGGGGCGTTCATCGTCAACAATCAAAATGGGATTCATTGGGGTTCCTCTTTTCTCTGTTCCAGTGCGGATGCCCGCCCTGTGCTTTGATGATATCCGGGGTTCGTATCCAAATTGTATCATGTTCTTATCCAACCGGGTTGTTTTGCCGTTTTTTCAGATTTCTCTTTTGAAGCCTTGACAACTGTGTATATGCGCGTATATACTGTATACGTCAGATATGTACAGTCTGGCAAAATCAAAGGGCAGCACCGCATCATTCCAAGTGGTGGAGCGCACCGGAAAATTTTTCGTGAGATGAACCAAAAAGCGCAGGCAATCCTTGGCTGGATTGGCGATCATTTTTGGAAAATATCACGGAAAATTTTGGCGTGATACGTCGCCTGAGCCGCCAGGCGTGAATGGTACGGTGTTGCCCAAAGGGAAAGCGAGGAATACTGATGGAGATCTACATCAGCAATTCCAGCCCAAAGCCGATCTATGCCCAGATCACCGATCAGATCCGCGCCGCCATTTTCGACGGCCGGCTCAAGGAGGGCGACGCGCTGCCCAGCATCCGGCTGCTGGCCAAGGAGCTGCGCATCAGCGTAATTACCACCAAACGAGCCTATGAAGATCTGGAAAAGGCCGGGTTCATCAACACGGTGCCCGGCAAGGGCTGCTTCGTTGCACCCCAGAATATGGAGCTGCACCGGGAGGAGACCCTGAAAAAGATGGAAGAATACCTGCAGCAGGCGGTGGACACCGCGCTGGCCGGGGGCATCAGCAAGGCGGAGGTGCTGGCAACATTGAATTTGTTGTTGGAAGGAGACTGATACTATGGAAAACGCGATCTGCATCCGCGGCTTGTGCAAGCATTACGAGGATTTTTCGCTGGAAAATCTGAACCTGACCGTGCCCACCGGCACCATCGTGGGCTTTGTGGGCGAAAATGGCGCAGGCAAGACCACCACGCTGAAGGCCATTTTCGGAGCCATCCGCACCGACGGGGGCAGCATTGAGGTACTGGGCTGCACCGACCCTGACCGCTTGGACAAATCCCAGATTGGTGTGGTGATGGAGGATTCCTTCTTTTACGAGACCCTCACCCCGCGGCAGGTAAACAGCATCATGAAGAGTTTGCAGCCCGGCTGGAACAGCGCCGAATTTGCCCGTCTGCTGAACGACTACCAGCTGCCCGAGAAAAAACTCATCAAGGATATGAGCAAGGGTATGCGGATGAAGTTCCGGCTGGCCACCGCTCTGGCGCATAAGCCCAAGCTGCTGATTCTGGACGAAGCCACCAGCGGCCTGGATCCGGTGGTGCGCGGCGAGGTGCTGGACTACCTGCGGGACTACATTCAGGACGAAAGCCACAGCGTTCTAATGAGCAGCCACATCACCAGCGATCTGGAAAAGGTGGCGGATTCCATCGCCTACCTGCACAAGGGCCGGCTGCTGTTCCAGATGGACCGGGACGAGCTGCTGGAAAAGTACGGCGTTCTGCGGTGCAGCCCGGAACAGCTGGAGGTACTGGACAATCGGCTTAAAGTCGCCACACGCAAAACAGGTTTTACCTGCGAAACACTGGTCAACGATGCAGCGGCCGCCCGCCGGGCGCTGCCGGACGCGGTAATTGACCGGGCCAGCATCGAGGACATCATGCAGTTTTATACCGGGAGGGATGCACAATGATCGGCCTGCTGAAAAAAGACTTCTTCATTCTCTGGCACGCTTACCATAAAAATCTGGCCCTTGTTCTGGTGCTTTACAGCGTCATGGCTCTGGCGATGGATCTCACCTTTATGGTGTTCTTCTTTGCCTGGATCTCCGGCTTCTACATTCTGAGCGGGCTGACCATTGACAATTATTCCAAATGGGATCTGTACGCTGCCAGCCTGCCGGTGAGCAAGCGGCAGATTGTGGGCGCCAAGTTTATCCTCATCACCCTGGCGCTGCTCATCAGCTTTGTAATCGGTACCCTGCTGTGCGGTCTGCTGACCCTGCTGAAGGGCACTCCTTTTCTGGAAAACCTGCTGAGCCTGTTTGCGGTATCCTTTGTCTGCCTTGCCTACTTCGGCGTTTCTCTGGTGCTTTCCTATAAGTATGGCGTGGAGAAAGCCCGCACTGCGGTGCTGCTGGCCGCTGCGGCGGTGTTCGGCTGTCTGTTCGCGCTGGGCAAGCTGGATCTTTTGCAAAGCTTTGCCCTGCCCGGTCTGCTGCAAACGCTGTTTCTGGGGGATCTGGCCATTTGGGGCTGGGCTGTGGTGATGCCGGTGTGCTGCATTCTGGTGTATCTGCTCTGCTGGGCCATCGCCACCCGCATTTACAGCCGCAAGGAGTTTTAAACTTTTTGTGAACCCTCTTGCAGTTTTCTTCAAAAAGGTGTATATTAGATTAGCACTCAGACGTAACGAGTGCTAATCTTTTTTGTTTTATAATACTTTTTCATAAAAGGGAGCGTTCAATCATGGCTGTAAAAGAATTTAAGGCCGAAAGCAAAAAGCTGCTGGACATGATGATCCATTCCATCTATTCCAACAAGGAAATTTTCCTGCGTGAGCTGATCTCCAACGCCAGCGACGCCATCGACAAACTCTATTTCAAGAGCCTGACCGACCACAGCGTCACCACCAAAAAGGAGGATTATCAGATCCTGCTGGAGCTGGACAAGGAAAACCGCACCCTGACCCTGACCGATAACGGCATCGGCATGACCAGGGAAGAGCTGGAAGAGAACCTGGGCACCATCGCCCGCAGCGGCAGCCTGGACTTCAAGAAGGACAACAAGGCCGAGGACATCGACATCATCGGTCAGTTCGGCGTGGGCTTCTACTCCGCCTTCATGGTTGCCAGCCGCGTCACCGTGATCAGCCGCGCCTTCGGCAGCGACACTGCCTGGCAGTGGGAGAGCACCGGTGCTGAGGGTTACACCATCACCGAGGCTGACAAAGAGGACGTGGGCACCAAGATCATCATGGTGATCAAGGAAAACGCCGAGAACGAGAACTACGATGAGTTCCTGGACGAGTACAATCTGGTGCACATCGTGAAGAAGTACAGCGACTATGTGCGCTACCCCATCCGCATGGAGCGGGAAAAGACCCGTGCTAAGGAGCGCCCCGCCGACGCCGGCGAGGATTACAAGACCGAGTACGAGACCTACACTGAGCTGGAAACCCTGAACAGCATGGTTCCCCTGTGGAAGCGCAGCAAGAGCGACGTAACCGAAGAGGAGTATAACCAGTTCTACAAGGATAAGTTCTACGACTTCACCGATCCTGCCCGGGTAATCGTGAGCCGCACCGAGGGCACCGCCACCTACAATGCCCTGCTCTTCATCCCCGGCCATGCCCCCTTCAACTATTACAGCCGCGACTACGAAAAGGGCCTGCAGCTGTATGCTTCCGGCGTGCTGATCATGGACAAGTGCGCCGACCTTCTGCCCGATCATTTCAGCTTCGTGAAGGGCATTGTGGACAGCCAGGATCTGAGCCTGAACATCAGCCGTGAGATGCTGCAGAAGGATGGCCAGCTCAAGCTGATCCGCAACAGCCTGGAAAAGAAGATCAAGAATGAGCTGAACGCCATGAAGAACAACAACCGTGAGAAATACGATGAGTTCTTCAAGAGCTTCGGCCGCCAGCTTAAATTCGGCTGCTACGAGAGTTACGGTGCCAACAGCGACCTGCTGAAGGATCTGCTGCTGTTCCACAGCGCCAAGGAAAACAAGCTGATCAGCCTGCAGGAATACGTGGATAAGATGCCCGAGGATCAGAAGTACATCTACTACGCTGCCGGTGATTCCACCGAGCGTCTGGCCAAACTGCCCGCCGCTGAGCTGGTGCTGGACAAGGGCTACGACCTGCTGCTGCTCACCGAGGATGTGGATGAATTCTGCCTGCAGGTGCTGCGCCACTACGGCGAGAAGGACAAGGAGAAGGAATTCAAGAATATTTCCAGCGGCGATCTGGGGCTGGAATCCGAAGAGGAAAAGAAGGCCGCCGAGGAGGCCAGCGAGGCCAACAAGGACCTGTTCGAAGCCATGAAGACTGCGCTGGACGGCAAGGTTACCGCAGTGCGTCTGTCCACCCGTTTGAAGAGTCATCCCGTTTGCATTGCCAGCGAAGGCCCCCTGAGCCTGGAGATGGAAAAGGTTCTGAATTCCATGCCCAACAGCGGTGACATGCCCGCCCCCAAGAGCGAAAAGGTTCTGGAGCTGAATGCTTCTCACCCGGTATTTGAGACTCTGAAGAAGCTTCAGGCAGACGGCGAGGCCGAAAAGCTGGGCAAGTATGCGAACATCCTGTACAATCAGGCGCTGCTCATTGAGGGCATGCCCATCGAGGACCCCGTGGCTTACGCACAGGCAGTGTGCGAGCTGCTGAAATAAGCACTCTCTGCCCTCTTATCCCCCAAAACAGGCAAAAAGATAAAGAGCCGCCCGGCCCGTCAGCGTTTGCTGGCAAAGGCCGGGCGGCTCTTATTTTTTTATGGAAACACACGCTCATACCGTGAGGCTCCCCTGCTGCTTTTCATGGCATCGGATTTCTGATATGGCTTTGCATCAGCAAGTACTCCAGTTTCAAAAGACAAGGCCCGGCAGAAAATCCGCCGGGCCTTGTTTGTTGCTTTTGTTTCGAACACACGGGAAACGTCAGAACCGCTCCACGCCTTCTTCGGTCACACGGGCCATAACCAGCGCGGGAACCGGCTCCGGAGCCGGGCCAAAGGTGAGCGCCGCACGGAACATTTCTTCCGCTGCGTCGAACTTCTCCTCATGATCCGCATACAGGGTGGCCAGGCATTCGCCCTTTTCCACCTTGTCTCCGGTCTTTTTGTGCAGCACAATGCCTGCCGCGAAGTCGATTACATCTTCCTTGGTAATACGCCCCGCACCCAGGCCAACGCTGGCGTTGCCCACCATCTCGGTGTTCATGCGCACCAGATAACCGCTTTCACCAGCCAGCAGAGGACGACTGAACTTCGCCTTCTGGAACTTGTCCGGATCGTCCAGCACAGACACATCGCCGCCCTGTGCAGCAAACATCTGCTTGAGCTTTTCGTAAGCCGCACCGCTGGCAACAGCTTCCTCCGCCATACGGCTGCACTCTTCCAGCGTGCCCTTGCCCGCCAGATACAGCATATTGGCAGCCAGCTGATAGCACACCTCGGTCAGATCTGCCGGGCCGTGGCCCTTGAGAACCTCCACCGACTCGATAACCTCCAGACTGTTGCCGATGTTATGGCCCAGCGGAGTGTCCATATCGGTGATGAGGGCAGCCACCTTGCGGCCGTTGTGCTGACCGATGCTCACCATGGCCTTGGCCAGCTCGATGGAATCGTCCAGCGTTTTCATGAAAGCACCGTTGCCGGTTTTCACATCCAGCAGGATACAGTCGGACCCGGCGGCCAGCTTCTTGCTCATGATGGAGGAAGCAATCAGAGGAACGCAGCCGATGGTGGCAGTCACATCCCGCAGGGCGTACATTTTCTTGTCCGCCGGGGCCAGATTGCCGCTCTGCCCGATCACACTGATGCCGATCTCGTTCACCTGCGCAAAGAAACGCTCCCGATCCACGGCGGTCTGGGTGCCGGGCACGGCTTCCATCTTATCCACCGTACCACCGGTGTGGCCCAGACCTCGGCCACTCATCTTGGCAATCTTCACGCCACAGGCAGCCACGATGGGCGCAATGACCAGAGTGGTCTTGTCGCCCACACCGCCGGTGGAATGCTTGTCGGCCTTGATGCCGGAAATGGAGGAAAGATCCACCATATCGCCGGAATGGGCCATCACGTCGGTGAGCTGGGCAGTCTCCTTCTCGGTCATACCCTTCAGGTAGATTGCCATAAGCAGGGCGCTCATCTGGTAATCCGGCACCTGACCGTTCACAAAGCCCATCACCGCAAATTCCAGCTCTTCGCGGCTCAACACGCCGCCATCGCGCTTTTTCGCGATAATATCAAACATACGCATAGGGCCGCAGCCTCCTTGTTATTTTGCTTTCACATAGGGCTTGCCGTTGGCGGAAGGCACATGAGCCTTACCAACGAACAGGATCAGCACGATCACAGTGACCACATAGGGGATCATGGAGATCAGCTGCGCGGAAACCATCGCGTTGCTACCCACAACCACGCGGATACCGGAGCACATGCCGAACAGCAGGCAGCCGATCATGGCACCCTGCGGACGGAACTTACCGAAGATAACGGCCGCGATGGCAATGAAGCCCTGACCCACGATGGAGGTGGGGCGGAACTGGTTCATGGTGGCCATGGTCACGCAGGCGCCGCCCAGACCAGCCAGGAAACCGGAAATGCACACAGCGGAAAACCGCATGCGGATTACATTGATACCCAGGGTATCGCAGGTCTCGGGATGCTCACCACAGGCACGCAGGCGCAGACCATAGCGGGTCTTGTAGAATACAAACCACACGATAATCAGCACAATGAACACCAGATAGGTGGTGGCATAGGTGGAGAATACGTTCTTCAGGAAGTTATTCCACACGCCGCCGCCGGTAAAGGTATCGGCAAACAGGGTGGGAATCTTGCTGCTGGAATCCAGAGGCGCCGTATCGGAAGAGTTGAACAGCGCCTTGGCCATCAGCACAGCAACGCCGGGTGCCAGGAAGTTGATGGCAGTACCGGAAATGGTCTGGTCTGCGTTCAGCTTTACGGTAGCCAGTGCATGCAGCGCACCAAACAGCATACCGGCCAGACCGCCGCAGATAAAGGACAGCCAGGGATTACCAGTATAATGGCCGGCAGCAGCGCCCACAAAGGCGCCGATGGTCATCATACCCTCAATGCCGATGTTCACCACGCCGCTCAGCTCAGAGAAGCAGGAACCCATGGCCGCGAACAGCAGCGGAGGGGTGAACAGCAGGGTGGCGTAAATAATGATGCCAAGGTTGTTGATGATCAGATCCATTGCTTATGCCTCCCCCTTCTTGCTCTTGCGTTTTTTCACAAAGCGGAACACATGGGAGATGGCGATGAAGAATACAACCGTACCCATGATGATGTTGATCACTTCGGACGGAGCACCGATCAGGTTCAGCTTGGAGCCGCCATACTTCAGTGCGCCGTAGAACAGACCGGCGAAGAATACGCCGATGGGGTTGGAAGCACCGATCAGCGCAACGCTGATGCCCTGGAAGCCGAAGCTCTCCTGCGCGGTGAAAATGCTGATACGTCCGCCCATGCCCAGCAGCTGGATTGCGCCGCCCATGCCGGCCAGCGCACCGGAGATTGCCATGGCAATGTAGATGGACTTGTTCACGCTGATGCCGCCGTATTCCGCAGCCGAACGGTTAAAGCCCACTGCCTTGAGCTGGTAGCCCAGGGTGGTCTTTTCAATGAGCACATAAATCAGAATCACTGCCAGCACAGCCAGCAGAATGCCCCAGTTGGAAGCGGGGCACAGAGCGTCCAGCCAGGCCTGGGGGAACAGGATGCGGGCAGCGTCCTGTACGTTCTTGGTGGCTTCCGCATTGCCCTCATTGTGGATCATGGGCAGATCCGCAATATAGTTGGACAGGTAGAAGGCAATCCAGTTGAACATGATCATGCTGAGCACCTCGTTGATGCCCCACTTGACCTTCAGGAACGCCACGATCAGCCCCCACAGTGCGCCCACGGCCAAAGCAGCCAGGAAGCACAGCGGAACCAGAATGATGGAAGGTGCAGGCACCAGGATACCCACCACGCAGGCAGCCATGGAGCCCATGACGAACTGACCCTCAGCACCGATGTTGAACACGCCGGTACGGAACGAGAACGCCACCGCCAGACCGGTAAAGATCAGCGGAGTTGCATACACCACGCTGTATGCCATGTTGCGCACGCTGCCGAACACACCATCGAACAGCTTGGCATAGGCCTCAATGGGGCTGATGCCCATGGGCAGCAGGAACAGCGCACCCACTACAAAGCCCAGCAAGATCGAGAACAGAGTTACCAGAAACTTGCTGTTCAGGAATTTTTCCAGTTTATTCATCCGCCTTACCTCCTGCCATCCACAGGCCAAGGGTATTTTCGTCCGCATCTTTTCCGGGCAGACTGCCGTTGATCCGCCCGTCAAAGATCACGTCGATCTCGTCTGAAAGGCTGATGATCTCGTCCAGCTCAAAGGACACCAGCAGCACGGCCTTTCCCTTGTTACGCTGCTCCACGATATATTTGTGCACATACTCGATGGCGCCCACGTCCAGACCGCGGGTGGGATTCACCGCAATCAGCAGGTCCTTGTTGTTGGTAACCTCGCGGGCGATGATGACCTTCTGCTGGTTACCGCCGGACAGAGTACCGGCGGGCTTGTTCAGACAGTCGCGGGGGCGAATGTCGAACTTTTCGATGGCTTCCTGGGTGAAGCTGTTCACCACATCCATCTTGCGGATGCCATGGTTGGCATACTTGGGCTCGGCAAAGTTCTGCAGAACCATATTGTCGGCCACGCTGAACTCCAGCACCAGGCCATGTTTCTGCCGGTCCGCCGGAATGCTGGATATCCCGTGCTCAAAACCGTAACGGGGCGGTTTGTTGAATACGTCGGTACCATTCACGGTGATGGCGCCCTTGGTGGCCTTGCGCAGACCGGTGATGCACTCCACCAGTTCGGTCTGGCCGTTGCCGTCGATACCGGCAAGGCCCAGAATCTGGCCCTTGCGCACCTGCAGGTTCAGACCACGCAAAATCTCCACACCGCGGTAGTCCACTGCATGCAGATCCTTCACGTCCAGAACCACGTCGCCGGGCTCCTGCTCCTGCTTGTCCACCTTGAAGTTCACGTTGCGGCCCACCATCATGCTGGCCAGATCATCCTCGCTCACCTTGCTCACATCCACGGTGTCGATGTACTTGCCCATACGAATGATGGTGCAGTAATCCGCCGAAGCCTTGATTTCCTTCAGCTTGTGGGTGATGAGAATGATGCTCTTGCCGTCCGCCGTGAGGCTGTGCATAATGTCGATCAGCTCGCTGATCTCCTGGGGGGTCAGCGAAGCAGTGGGCTCGTCCAGAATCAGGATCTCCGCGCCGCGGTACAGCGCTTTCAGAATTTCCACGCGCTGCTGCATACCCACGGAAATATCCTCGATCTTCGCGTCGGGGTCCACCGCCAGACCGTATTTCTTGGAGATGGCTTCCACGTTCTTGCGCGCAGTGGCCATGTCCAGCATGATGCCCTTCTGAGGCTCCATGCCCAATACGATGTTCTGTGTAACGGTGAAAGGCTGCACCAGCATGAAGTGCTGGTGAACCATGCCGATGCCGGCGCTGATCGCCTTTTTGGGGCTGTCCATGTGGATCTTCTGCCCCTTGATATAAATTTCACCCGAGGTGGGCGGATACATGCCGTACAGCTGATTCATCAGCGTGCTTTTGCCGGCGCCGTTCTCGCCCAGGATGGCGTGGATCTCACCCTTGTGCACGGTGAGTTGGATGCCGTCGTTGGCGGTAAAGTCACCGAATTTTTTGGTGATGTTCCGCATGTCCACCACGACAGTGTTCAGGTCCAGATGTGGATTGTCCAAAAATAAGCCTCCTTTTCACCCTGCGCCCCGCCCGCGTCATCGGCCTGCGTGCGGGGTGCAAAGCGGTCTCATATCCGGCAGGCGCTGCCCGGTCTGCGGGCAATACCCATCGGTTCCGGGAAGCGCCTGTGCACTTCCCTGTTTTCCAGGAATACAGTGGCGATCAGGTGATCACCACATCGCGGATGCCCTGTGCGCGGGCCAGGTCGGCCAGCTGCTGCAGGTATTCCGCCGTGGGCTGCTGCAGGCGCTCTTTTTCGCTCTCCCGCACGCCCATGGGGCGGTAGCAGATAATCTTGTACCGCATGGGATGTTTGTCCTGCCAGGGGGCAGCAACGGCAGATGCCTCACGCACCGCAGTCTCGGCATCAAAGAGGCCGGGAACCACCACGGTACGCAGCTCTTCCAGCTTGCCGGCTCGGGCCAGAAATTCCAGATTGGCACGCACCTGGGTATTGTCCACCCCGGTGACGGCCTTGTGATCCTCGCTGGTCCAGGCCTTGATGTCCAGCATCACGCCATCGGTCACGGCCAGAAGTTCCGGATCCTGAGAAAAATCGTAGCTGCCGTTGCTGTCCAGCAAAGTGGACAGCCCCTCAGCCCTGGCGATGCCCAGCAGCTCCACCAGAAAATCTCTCCAGCGGGTACATTCCCCGCCGGACACCGTGATTCCCCGGATGAAGGGCACGTTTTTGCGAACCTCCACCATAACTTCCTCCGGGGTCATGGAACGAACCCGGGGCGAGGAGCTGTTGGGGCACTGCTTGAAGCAGGCATCGCAGAATACGCACTTGGTGTAGTCATAGCAGACCTTGCCGTCCTGCATGGAAAGCACGCCCACCGGGCACACCTTCACGCACTGACCGCAGTTCACGCACTGGTTGATGGTCTCCGGGTTGTGGCAGTAAAGACAGTTGAAGTTACATCCCTGAAGAAAGATCGCGGTTCGGTTGCCCGGCCCGTCCACCGAACTGAACGGGATGATCTTATTCACCAGCGCCTTCATATCAGCGCACCCGACGATCCTGAGCGTGGCAGTTGCGGGTGGCACCAAGGGCCAGGCCGGTGGTGTTCAGCAGCACGTTATGACCCTCGGCCAGCTTTTCGATCTCGGAACGCTTGGCCAGATAGCCGGTCACACGGATCACGTCGCTGTCGCTGCCGTAGAAGCTCAGGTAACGGATCTCCAGATCGAAGGAACCGCGGATCACATCCAGCAGGAACTTGTGGTTCTTGTGCACGGTCAGATCCACCGGGAAGATATCGCCGGCGCCGGAGATGAAGTACTTGTGGAACAGGTTGATATTCTTCAGGTGGTCGATCAGCTCGGCAGGCTCCTCGCCAACAGGGATACGGGTGCCGGGAGTGCTGTTCTTATCGTAATCCATACCCACCTGCGCATGCAGCAGGTAGTGTCCACCGGTGGCCTCGCAGTAGGGGGCGGGATGCGCGTTGCAGAAGGCATTGATCTGCTCCATAATCTCCACACCCAGCTTATCCGCAGCCTCGCTGTGGCCGAAGCGGCCTTCGATGCCTTCCTTGGCCAGCAGGTCGTTGACGCACTCGGCCATACCAACCAGGCCGAACATGGCGCTGAAACGATCGCGGCGGATCAGACCTTCCAGAGCCAGGAAATTGCTCTCGAAGAAACCGCTCTCCTCTACCAGGAAGCGAACGCGGGCATCCATGTAACGGGCCATCACGTCCATTACATGGGGCAGCTGATTTTCCTTGAAATCCTGAATGTTCTTGCTGCGCTTGGCAATGCCGGCCAGCAGCAGGCGGCACAGGGTGTAGGATCCGCCGCCCTTGTACAGGCCGTTGTAGCAGCTGGCGATGCAGTAATCATCGCCCAGCTCGCTGCGGAACATGCGATCGTTGGCGAAGCTGGGCTTCGCGCAGCGCAGCGCGCACTCGATGCCAGCCATCACGAACTCGTCCGGGGTGTCCTTGCTGACACGCATGGTCAGGTTGGGTACGGCGTTCTGCAGCTCCGCTTCCACCTCCATCAGCAGCATGCCGGTACGGGTCATGGTGGGGCCGATGTTGGCATGGCAGAAGGAGTCCAGAATGGTGCGGTCCACACTGGTGAGGAACAGGCGCAGAGCCTTCTTTACGGTCTCGTCGTCAAGATCTTTCACAAAGGGCTCCAGCAGCAGATCCAGATCACCGATGTATACGGGGTAGTTGGTGATGCTGGGAACGTTGTGATACAGGATCTGCAGGTTGTTCAAAGCCTCAAACAGATCCTTCGGAGGATCCAGCTGCAGGAACGCGCTGCCCTCTTTCATGAATTTCGGATAGTCCGGGCAGATGTAACGGGGGCGATAGGGCGCATCGCCCTCAAACAGATTGCAGATGCAGCGATCCTCCTGTTCACAGCGCATCAGCTCATCCAGACCTTCCGGCTCATCCAGCACGGTCAGGAAATTTTCCGCATGACGGGCCAGATAGGTAACTTTCTGCTCGTGGGTCGCGGTCTGATCCTTCAGAGTGGCCAGGATCTCGGCGCGCTTTGCCTCCACGGTTTCCATAGAAATGCTTCTCATAGTGAGCATACCCTCCCTTGGTTTCAGCTTTATTGCTTATCCAGAGTCGGCAAAAAAGCCAACTTTTTTTCAGTATTATTGTACCAAAAAGCCCGCCCTATTTCAACAACGATCACGTGTTTCCTACCAAACAGACTGAAATTAGCCAGTGCTTTTGTTCAAAAAAACCGAAAGTAGTACTTTACACCTTTTTCAGTGCAAAGAACGCACGCAGTGTGCTCCCAAAAAAAGAGCCGCGCCTCGATTTTGAGGCGCGGCTCTTGCAAGCCTGAATAATGCTTACTTCAGGGTGAACAGATCGCCACCCAGCTCTTCGGGAGTGGAGGGAACCTGAACTTCGCCGGCAATGATCTTGGCCTTGGCATCCTCAACAGCGGTCAGCATCTCGTCGGTCAGCAGATCGCGGGTGGGAGACAGGTCAACACCGCCGTTTTCCAGGCTGTACAGGTGCACGCCGGGAGTGAAGGTGCCGTTGGCAACGGCCAGGGAGATGTCCTGAGCAGCGATGTCAACGCGCTTCATGGCAGAAGTGATCACGATTTCGGGGGCCAGAGGAGCCTGGTCGGTGTCCACGCCGATGGCGTATACGCCGTTGGCCTTGCAGGCCTCAATCACACCGTTACCGGTAGCGCCGGCGGCGTGGAATACCACGTCAGCACCCTTGGTGATCATATCGGTAGCAGCGGTGTTACCGCCGGTGGGATCGCCGAAGTTGTTGGCGTTGAACTGCAGAACAGTGGCCTCGGGATTCACGGACTTAACGCCGGCGATGAAACCGCAACCAAACTGGTTCATGGAATCGGAAACCATGCCCTGAACGTAACCAACGGTGTTGGTCTCGGTAGCCAGGCCGGCCACGATGCCCACCAGGTAGGAAGCCTCAGCCTGAGAGAACATCAGGCAGGCAACGTTGGGCAGATCGATGGAAGAATCATCGATGATGGCGAACAGCTGATCGGGGTTGGCCTCGGCGGCAGCCTTGGTGGCCTCAGCCAGCATGTAGCCAACGCAGATGATCAGGTCGGTATCCTCGCTCAGGTAGGTCTCGATGTTGGCGCTGTAGTCAGCGTCGGTCTTGGACTCCAGGTAGCTTACCTTGATGTTGGGGTTCTCCTCGGCCAGAGCCTGCAGGCCCTCCCAGGAAGTCTGGTTGAAGGAACGGTCGTTTACGCCGCCCACGTCGGTGATCATACCAACGGTGATCTCCTTATCGGAGGTCGCTTCGCCGGAAGCAGCAGTGGAAGCAGCCCCGGAGGAAGCGCCGGTGGAAGTGGCAGTGGAAGAAGCACCGCCGCAGGCCACCATGGACACGGCCATGGCTGCTGCCAGTACGATCGAGATCAGTTTTTTCATGATTCAATCTCCTTTTTTCTGTTGTGGAAAAACCGCGCCGCAAGCAGGCATCGGTTTCTGGGGAATTTCCCCATTAGCTATTTTATTATAGCCACCAGAGTGACAAATTTCAACCAGTTACTGCAAATACAGGGCATTACAATTTGTTAACATTAACCAAAATAAGTCGTACTATACTGCCGTTTGCTCCGCTCAGGCCAGATCCCGCGGCCCGAAATTATAGGGCAGCAGCTCACCCAGCGTTACCTCGGTCCAGCTGTCCGGGCCGGTCACCAGCAAAATGGGCATCTCCAGCTCGCAGAACTCGTTCAGTGCCTGGCGGCACACCCCGCAGGGGCCGGTCACCGGGAAGGGCGGCTGCTGGCCGGCAGGCGCACCCACCACAGCCAGCATGGAAAACCCCCGTGCGCCCTCGCTCACTGCCTTGAACAGAGCGGTGCGTTCCGCACAGTTGGAGGGAGTGTAGGCAGCATTTTCAATGTTGCAGCCGGTAAACACCCGGCCGTCCTTTGCCAGAAGTGCGGCGCCCACGTTGAAATGAGAGTAAGGGGTATACGCCATCTCCCGCGCCTGGATGGCCAGACGCGCCAGTTCAGCCTTTTTCATCCTTACACCTCCGCGCCCAGCGCGATCTTCATCATGTTGGTGAAGCTGAGCTGGCGCTCCTCGGCAGTGGTGGCCTCGCTGCTCACAAAGCTGTCGGAAATGGTGAGCAGGCAGGCAGCCCGCTTGCCCAGCACATTGGCATTGTGGAACAGAGCAAAGCTCTCCATCTCCACAGCTACACAGCCCTTTTCATCCCGCAGGCGCTCCCAGTAGGCGGGGTTGGTGCGGTCATCGTGGCGGTAGAAAACATCGCTGGAATGGATTACGCCCTCCACCATGGGAATGCCCAGCTTGGCGGCACTGGCGCGCAGGGCATCACACAGCTCGGCGCTGGGGGTCAGGGTATCATCCTCGCAGCCATTCTGGGTGCGGGCATAACTGCTTTCGGAGTAAGCACCGGTGGCCAGAACCACGTCATAGATTTTGGCCTTGTCGGTGTAAGAGCCGGCAGAGCCGATCCGGATGATGTTCTCCACTCCGTACTGGCTGTACAGCTCGTAGGAATAGATGCCGATGGAGGGCATGCCCATGCCGCTGCCCATCACGCTGACAGGGCGGCCCTGATAGGTGCCGGTGAAGCCCAGCATACCGCGCACGTCATTGAACAGCACCGGATTTTCCAAAAAAGTCTCTGCAATGAATTTTGCACGCAGAGGGTCACCGGGCATGAGAACAGTCTTTGCAATCTGGCCCATTTCGGCTTTGTTGTGAGGGGTAGGCATAGTGTGTCAACTCTCCTTTTGCTATTTGGTTGCTTTTTATTTGCGGCCGGGAACCCCCGGCCTTATTCCAGGCACCGGTCCCGCAGCAGCTGCAGCTGCTCGGGTCCCATGCCATATTCGGCGGCAAAAAAATCCTCCATGCAGGCATAGCGCCGGTCAATGGCATCGAATACCGCCTGCATGCTCTCCGGCCGCACCCCGCTGACCAGTTCCAGAGTGGGGCGCACCTCCGGGTTCTGTTCCAGCATCTGCCGGTAAACATCCAGGCATTCCTGCACTGCACCGGGGCGACAGGTATTGGTGGCCAGAAAATCTTCCATTACCGTTTCCCTGCTCGCGCCCAGCGCCAGCAGAATCAGGGCCGCGGCAACGCCGGTGCAATCCTTGCCGGCGGAGCAGTGGAACAGCAGCGGCATCCGACCATCCAGCATTTCCCGGAAAATTTCCCGGTAGGCCGGGTTATTGAAAGGCAGCGCGGAATAGATATCCATCATTTCCTGCGCCAGATCCTTCAGCCCCTGCGCATCCAGATGCAGCGAGTCGTTGGCATCGATGGGCTGTTCCCCGCCCTCGGCGTTTCGGATTGCTCCGACGTCATGGCGGATCACTCCGGGGAACTCCGGATCAGGTTCCCTGCCACGCTCCACCGCGGAGCGCAAATCACTCACCACACGGATTCCCAGCTGTTCAAACCGCGCCTGATCGGCCGGAGTGCGGATCTGACACAGCGCACCGCTGCGCCAGATCAAACCGCGCTTTACCCTGCGGCCGTCCGCCGCAGGCCAGCCGCCCAGCTCACGGAAATTTTCCGCCGTTTCAAAGGGCAGCGGCTTGCCCGGAGTCCATTCCATAAGATTCACCTTTCCTGCAGCTGACCGGACCGGTCAGGTTTTTTCTTTGACCAGACCCATCTGGTAGGCCTGCACCAGCAGCTTCAGATCTTCCACATCGGCAGCAAGGCGCTGACCATTGTCGGTATCGCCCACCAGAGTGCGCTTTTCACAGGTCTCGAACACCTCCACAGTGGAGGCAATATCCAGATTCTCCCGAATGGCTTTCTCGGCGCTTTCAAAGGGTTCGTGCTGCCGCAGCGACATCCCCCGGCTGTTGTATACCAGCGTATAGCCGGCAATGCCGGTTTTTTCGTGGTAAGCACGGCAGAAGCCGCCATCGATTACAATCAGGCGCCCTTCCCCCTTCACCGGAGTTTCGCCCTTGGCCGCCCGCACCGGCACATGACCGTTTACAATGTGGCTGTGGGTCTGATCCAGCCCGAACTCCGCCAGAATGGCACGTGCCATCTTGGAATCGTTCACATGCCGGTAATAGGGATTCTTGGTCTCCGTATGGGTTTCCGGGTCCTCCACGAAGAGACGCTCGAAGGTGGTCATCTTATCGCGGCCATACAGCGGCGACAGTTTGCCGCACCACAGGTACCACAGGAAGTCCTCGCCGCTCTGACGCTCGGCGCTGCCTTCGGGGGCAAAATACCCCCGCCGGGCCCGCTCGTCGCAGTAGTCCATCAGCGCCCGGCCGGCATAGCCATGCTGCTCAAAGGTTTCCACCGCAAAGCTGCCGCTTTCGGTCAGGGGCACTGCACCGTGGAACATCAGGTTGCCGTTTTCAATGTGATACACACCGCCCTTGGCGAACAAAAAGCGCACATGCCGCTGCAGGCGCTCGCTTTCCATGAAGCTGCGCTGGAGAGCTTCCATGACCTCCTGCTCCTGGCGGGTGAGCCGGGCCGGGTCCGCCGGGTTCACGGTGGGGAAATCGTCATCCCGCAGAGGATAACATTTGCCCTCCACCTCCACGGTGCCCTCCCTATAATTGATGCGACGCAGGAAGTCCCGCCCTCCCAGCTCAAAATCCGGGTTGCGGTCGATGACCTGGCACTCCAGCTTGAACATGATGATGGCAATGGCCTTGTGCATCCGGGCGGTGCGAATCAGCTCGCTGCGGTGATAGGGTCCCCGGGCTTCGTCAGTGCGGGGATAGAAATGGTGCATATCGCAGTCCCGGTACTCGCTTTCCGCAAACAGAGCAAGCGGCCGCAGGTTGATGCCGTAACCGTCCTCCAGCGCTTCCAGATTGTTGTAGGCAAGACTGGTGCGCAGCACGGTGGCGATGCAGATGGGGCTGCCGGCAGCAGCACCCATCCAGACCACGTCATGGTTGCCCCACTGGATATCCACCGAATGGTGGTTCAGCAGCTGCTCCATGATCTGATCCGGCCGGGGGCCCCGGTCAAAGATGTCGCCCACGATGTGCAGCTTGAACACCGCCAGATTCTTGATAAGTCCACACATGGCCTCGATAAAGTCGTCGGCCCGGCCCACATCAATGATGCTGGACAAAATCTGCCCGTAGTAAAACTCCTTGTCGTGATCCTCAAAATGGGCGTGGAGCAGCTCGTCCAGAATATAGGCGTAGTTCTTGGGCAGCCGCTTGCGCACAAAGCTTCGGGTATGCTTGGAGGAAACCACCCGGCACACGTCGATCAGCCGGTAGAGGGTCTGCCTGTACCAGGCGTTCAGGTCGGTCTGGCGGTCCTTCAGCTCATCCAGTTTCTGGGCCGGGTAATAGATCAGGGTGGCGAACTCCGCCCGTTCCTGCTCCGGCACCCCCGGGCCCAGCACCCGGTCCACCTTTTCCTTGATGACGCCGGATGCGTTGTTCACGATATGGGTAAATGCCTCGGCTTCACCATGCAGATCGCTCATGAAATGCTCGGTGCCCTTGGGCAGTTTCAGAATGGCCTGTAAATTGATAATTTCGCTGCTGGCGGCGGCAATGTTCGGATATTCCCGGGCGAGCAGTGTGAGATATTTCAGATTTTTGCGCGCCCGGGCGGATGGATCCTGCACTGGCAGCGCCTCCTTTCAATGATGGTTTTATCCCGCCGTGCTGAAACTGCACCTGACGCGGACGATAAGTATCATCATTATAGCATGAAACACACCAAAATGGTAGGATGCAGCCAGAAAAAGCCGCTGCTCTCTGTTATCGTCTGCCTGCCCGAAGAGAAGCCACAAAACTCACACCCAGAATCAATGTTCCGCCTGCCAGTTCCCGGCCGGTGGGCGCTTCTCCCAGCAGTACCAGCGCATACAGAATTCCATAAACTGTCTCCATACCGGACACCACCCCAGCCGCCTGGGCACTTACCCGACGCTGAGCTGCCACATACAGAGAATGAGCAAGGGCGGTACACACCACCCCCAGCACGCCGATGCTGCACAGCCCGACCATCGTCCACTCCCCACGCCAGAGCAGAACCTCAGGCAACAGTGCGACGGCCGCTGTGCCCTGTTCGTACAGGCAGACCACCCGGGCCGGATACCGGGCGGAAAGGTGCCGGTTTGCCAGCGAAAGCACCGCATAAGCCAGACCGGACAGCATGCCCCAGGCTGCCCCGGCTGCCGCACTGCTGCCCAAGCCGTCGGGTGGAAGGGTGATCATTACACCTGCCAGCAACGCAATGGCCTCCAGTACACCCTCCAGCCGAAGCCGTTCCCGGAACACCAGCGGCTCCAGCACCGTAAGAAAGAGCGGAAAGGCAGAAAAAGTAATGGTTCCCATCGCCACCGAAGAAACCTGAATTGCCTGAAAAAAGGTGGTCCAGTGAAGGGCCAGTACCAGCCCCGCAAACACCGCCAGCCCCAGATCCCGTTTGTTTGCCAGCCGCAGCCGCGTGCGGCTGAGCAGACTCAGCGCCAGCAGCACCGCCGCCGAGCAGATCACCCGTCCGCCCGCGATCACTACGGAAGGTGCCTGCACAAAGCGGCCGATCACCGCGGCCAGCCCAAACAGCATCACCGCAAGATTCAACGCCGCCACACTCCGGGCCGTTCCGGTCTGTTCTGTTTTCATTCCATTTTCCCCACTCTCCCCGGCTTTGTTGTTCGGTGTGTACCGGTTTTCGTCAACTGGTTATTATACGGGAGACTGACAGGGTACGTCAACCGGAGTTTTGGTGGCACAGTGACAAGAAAATATGGTATAGTAAAGATTGTTCTATTTTACTTTATACAGGCGCGTTGAAAAGGCCGCCTGTTTTGGGAGGTTTTATCTTGCAGATTCCCGCATCCTGCACCCTCTGCCCCCGCCGCTGCAAAGCGGATCGGACCCGGCGCGCCGGGGTATGCGGTGCGGCCGACCAGCTGATGGTGGCCCGCGCAGCGCTGCATCACTGGGAAGAGCCGTGCATCAGCGGCACACAGGGCAGCGGCACCGTATTCTTCTCCGGATGCAGCCTGAAATGCTGCTATTGCCAGAACTATAAAATCAGTCAGGAAGGGCTGGGCAAAGCGATCGATGCAGCCCGTCTGGCCCAGATCTTTCTGGAGCTTCAGCAAAAAGGCGCTCACAACATCAATCTGGTCACCGCCACCCAGTGGCTGCCCTGGGTTCTGGAGGCTCTTGCGCAGGCGCGGGCACAGGGCCTGACCCTGCCCATCGTGTATAATACCGGCGGATATGAGACGCTGGAAACCGTGCAGCTTCTGGACGGCGTGGTGGACGTATGGCTGGCGGACGTGAAATATGTTTCGCCGGAGCTTTCTGCCCGCTACTCCGCTGCTCCGGATTATTTCGAGGTATGCAGCCGGGCGGTGCGGCAGATGATCCACCAGACCGGCGCTCCCCGTTTTGACGAAAACGGTCTGCTGCAAAAGGGCGTTATCCTGCGGCATCTGGCCCTGCCCGGCGCACTGGCAGATTCCAAAGCAGTGCTGGACTTTATGGCCAGCCTGCCGACCGGCAGCTTTTTGCCCAGCCTGATGAGCCAGTACACCCCCTTCCACAAGGCGGCACAGATGAAACCGCTGGATCGCCGCATTTCCACCTGGGAATACCGGCAGGTTGTCAATTACGCGGTCGATCTGGGATTGAGCGAGGGCTACATGCAGCAGAAGAGCAGCGCCAAAGAGGAGTATACCCCGCCTTTTGATCTGGAGGGCGTCTGATATGGGAATTTTATTCAGTATTTTATATCTGGCGGTCTTTCTGGCCGCCGGCTTTGTGCTGGCGCATCGGGTGCTGCCTGCTGCCGGGCTGGAAACGCAGCTGGTTTATACCGCTGCCTTCGGGCTGGTGCTGCTGATTACACTGCCGGCACTGTTTGCACTGGCATTGGGTTTCACCCTGCCGGCCGCCCTGTTGGCGTTGGCCACTGCGGCAGGAATCTCACTTGCCGGATTTCTTTCCCGCCGTTCTGCTTCCGGCCGGGTATTTCGCAAGCAGAGCGCACAGGCGTCCAACGCCAGCCATTCCCCCAGCCTGATCCCGGCCTTCTGGGTCTGTGTGCTGCCGCTGCTTCTGTTTTCGATCTGGCTGCTGCACACGCACACCCTTTATTACAAGGATGGCGCTTACTGGTGCGGACAGAGTACCTACGGCGACCTGCCCATGCACCTTTCCTTTATAAAAAGCATCGCAGAGCAGGGACTGTTTCCGCCGGAATTCCCCATGCTGGCCGGCCAGACGCTTTATGGCTATCCCTTTTTGTGTGAAAGCGTTTCCAGCGTATTTCTTCTGCTGGGCGCTCCGCTGAAATTCGCCTGCATTCTGCCCCAGGCGGTGGCACTGGCGGCGGTGTTTGGCGGCGGCTGGCTTCTGGCCAGGCATCTGCTGCACAGCAATACCAAAGCCAGCCTTGCCTTCGTGCTGTTCTTTCTGGGCAGCGGCTTTGGGTTTGCTTACTTTCTGGAAGGCGGATTTGAAAACTTTGCTCGCATTTTCACCGCCTACTATGAGACTCCCACCAATTATGTGGAGGAAAACATCCGTTGGGTAAACCCCATCGCAGATCTTCTGATTCCGCAGCGCGCCACCCTGTTCGGCTGGGCACTGCTCTTCCCCTGCCTTGCGCTTCTGGTTCGCTTTGCGCTGGAGGAAGAATACCGGCTCTGGCCTGCGCTTGTTTTACTGGCAGCATCTCTTCCACTGGTACAAACGCACTCTGCTCTTGCTCTGGTGCTTATCTGCGGTGTGCTTTTCACCCGCTCTCTGGTCATGTACCGGACAAACTGGAAGGCGCTTCGCCCCTGGCTGTTGTTCGCTGCGGTAACAGCAGTAATCTGGCTGCCGCTGATGCTCACGCAGATCCTGCCCCGTACTCAGGAGGGATCGGGCTTTTTGCGCTGGCATTTCAACTGGTCCAACGAGGGAGATAACTACTTCTGGTTCTATATCAAAAACATCGGTCTGGTCTATATTTTGCTGCTTCCCGCCTTCTTGTGGGCGGGCAAAAAGCTGCGCTGGGTCTATGGCGGCGGCCTGTTGATTCTGCTGCTCAGTGAATTTGTGGAGTTTCAGCCCAACGACTACGACAACAACAAGCTGCTGTTCATCTGGCACCTGCTGGGCTGCATACTGGTGGCAAATCTGATCGTGGATCTGCTGAAAAAAGTGGAGAAGCGAAGCGTGCAGACGGTGCTCTGCGCCATGCTGGTGTTCACCGGCACCTTCGGCAGCATCCTCACGCTGGGGCGCGAAGCTGTGAGCCAATACCAGCATTTTGACGCAGACGCCATCGCCGTGGCAGACTATGTGGAAGAAAACACCGATCCCATGGGTCGCTTTCTGTGCGGTACACAGCTGTTGAATCCGGTTCTCAGTCTTTCCGGGCGGCCCATCCTCTGTGCTTCCAGCACCTGGCTGTATTACCATGGCATGGATTATTCCGCGCAGGAAGCTGCAGTACGCCAGCTGCTGGAATCCCCCAGCGATGAGAGCCTGGACCAGTGGAGCATTGATTACGTGATGATCGGCCCCTCCGAGCGGGCAGATTATGCGGTGAACGAAAACTGGTTTGCCACCCACTGTACCCTGCTTTACGATCAGGGTGGATACAGCATTTATCAGGTCAACAACTGACGGTTATTGGGAGTTTGCAAACGGTATCACACTGCCCTGCACCAGTCCCACACGGGAAACGAACAGAACAAAGGCAACAAATGCCAGTGCGCATACAGGTATCGCCCATTTCCGGCTGTTCAGCACAGCGGCTGTCCTGTCGTAATAGCGCCCGATCAACCATACATTGGATGCGAAGAACAACACGAAGATCCATTCGGCGCGAAAGATCATTGCCATGCTGCTCAGTGCATAGCTGATAATCCAGTAATTCACGGTTTCCACGCCGATTTCCACCGCCTTTGCCAGTTGTTGTTTCATAAGGTCGCCCGCCTTTTTCGTTTTTTTCATTGTACCGTTCTTTCCAGAAAAAAAGCAAGCCGCCCGGGTGCTATGACTCCGGGCGGCTTGCTTTTTTCGTCTATGGTTTTGTCAATCAGTAGTACATGTGCACCTGGCAGGGAAGCATGCCGTTGTACAGCTTGCGGCGGCGGCTGGCTTTTTTGCCGAAGTGCTTTTCCAGATCTGCATCCGCAGTGATGATGTAGGCGCCAGTCACCGGATGCTCCTCCAGTGCCTTGCCCAGCACTCCCGCCAGCCTGGCAGCGGTGGCCAGATCACCCAGGCGCTCGCCATAGGGAGGGTTGGTCAGCACAACCATCTCCGGCCGGGGAGCGAAGTCCTTCACGTCCGCCAGCTCAAAACGGCACCGGTCGCCCACGCCCGCCAGCTTGGCGTTCTGGGTGGCAAGGGCCACTGCCGCAGGGTCGATGTCATAGCCGAAGCCCTCAAAGGCCGCATCCCGCCGAATCTCGGACAATGCCTTTTCCCGCTGCCGGGCCCAGATCTCGGGCGGGCAGAAGGTGTAGTGCTCGGCGGCAAAACGGCGGCGCAGGCCGGGGGCGATGTTCATCGCCTTCTGGGCAGCCTCGATCACCATGGTGCCGCTGCCGCAGAAGGGGTCGGCCACAATGGAATCGCGCCGTACACGGCCCAGATCCGCGATGGCAGCAGCCAGCGTCTCCTTGATGGGCGCACCGGTAGCGTTGCGACGGTAACCACGCTTGTGCAGACCGTCACCGGAGGTATCCAGCATCACTTCCACCACGTTTTTGCGGATGGAAAAGCGGATCTTGTACAGTGCGCCGGTCTCGGGCAGCATCAGGGTCTTGTGGCCCTTCTTCAACCGCTCCACCACCGCTTTTTTCACAATGCTCTGGCAGGCGGGCACACTGGACAGGGTGCTGGACAGGCTGGAGCCCTTCACCGGGAACTGGGCGTCCGCCGGGATCAGCTCCTCCCAGGGAATGCTGGCCACACCATCAAACAGTTCGTCGAAGGTGGTGGCGGTGTAGGTTTTCAGCAGCACCAGCACCCGCTCGGCACAGCGCAGATTCAGGTTCGCAGCGGCAATGATGTCCGCCGGCCCGGAAAAGGCAATGCGGCCGTCGGTCACCTTCACGTCCTCGGCGCCCAGACGGCGCACTTCAAAGGCGGCGGTGCTCTCGGTGCCGAAGTAACAGGGGGCAATCAGATCAAATTTCATAATAAGGCAAACTCCTTTTGGATGCGGCCTGTTGCAGTGAATTCACAGGCCGGTGTGAATGGTCGCAGGGTCTATCATATCATGGGGAGACAGGCGGCGCAAGGTTTTTTTCTTCCATTAACGTTTCCGGTAAAGCTGAACAAGGCAGAGTACGATGGGGCCGAACACCAGCAGCATGGTCAACGGCATAAACCAGCTTCCCAACGGCTGCGACCGGGCCGAGCAGACCGCCATCCATGCAAAAATCGCCGCAATCACAAGCCGTATGGTCACCAGCAGATTTTTCAAAATGCGATACACCCGAGTGCGGTTTTCCTCGGTCACCTGCACGCCGGTATCCCAGATCATGGGAACCTGTTCAATTCCCCACATCATCAGCCACATCACCCCGCCGATTACCAGCAGAACCACACAGCTGCTTTTATTGCCCCATGCGTCCGGCTGGCCGCCAAACCCGTAATGGGTGGGGATTTTTTGCGGGATTGCCATCCAGTTGGCCCAGAGATAAAATGCAGCCGCTGCCAGAAATCCTCCGCTCAGCCAACCAGCCAGGCGGTCATACCGGCTTTTGGGAATGCTCCATTTGTTCTTGTTCATCTCATAGCTCCTCGCCGGGGTAACACACGCCCCATTCCTGCCGCAGAGCGGTCATGGTGCGCATCACATCCTGCGTCCAGTCCAGATGCATGGCCGACACGTCGCCGGTACGCACTGCCTGTTCCATGGCGGTCACCTCATATTCCAGCGCCCGGGCCGTTTCACCCGCCCGGACCTCGGTCACCGCACCGGTGGCTGCATCCACCACTCGGGCTATCTGAGCGCGGGGGTAATCATCAATCTCGATGTATGCGTTTTCACAGCCGATCACCGCCCGCTTGGGCAGCTTGGAACGCAGGCTCATGGTGATGGTGGCCATCTGGCTTTCCGGATTTTGCAGCAGGATGACCGCCTGTTCGTCCACCCCGGTAGGGGCCAGCTTTACCCGGCTGAGCACCTGATCCGGCGCGCTGGACAAAAAGCTGCGGGCGCAGCTGAGGGCATAGACCCCAATATCCAGCAAAGCGCCGCCCGCCAGTTCCGGATTAAAAAAACGGTTGGTCATGTCATAGGGCTTGAAGCTGCCAAAGTTCAGTTGCAGAAGCTGAACCCTACCCCATTCTCCCAATGTCAGCCGCTGCCGCAGTTCCTTGTACAGGGGCATGTGCCAGATAGTCATGGCTTCTGCCAGAGTTAATTTCTTTTCCCGGGCCAGTGCAACACACCGCTCCAGCTCCCGACTGTTCAGGGTGATGGCCTTTTCGCACAGCACATGCTTGCCTGCGGCCAACGCCTGCTCGATCAAAGCTGCATGGGTATTGTGAGGAGTGGCGAGGTAGACAATATCTATCTCCGGGTCTGCAAAGGCCTGCTGCGGACTTTCATACAGCCTGTCCGCACCGCACCTCTGCGCAAAGGCCTGTGCTTTCTCCCGGCTACGGCCCGCCACGCCGAAGGGCCGGCGACCCATGGCCGCAAACGCCCGGGCCATCTCCTCAGCGATTTCGCCCGCGCCTATGATTGCCCAGTTAAACGTTTTGTCCACTTCCAGCCCTCCTTGGTCGTTTTGCGTCATTATACCATATACATACTTCGGTTGGCCAGATGATCCCTTTTATCTTTTCAAATGAAACCGTTCAAAAATATTTTCATAATATGCCTTGATATCATTGATTCAACTTTGCAGAGTTTCCCTGTTTGAATCTGTATTTTACACTTCGCTCTCCTGAAATTTTTTTCGATTTTGTACCATCTGCAGCTTAAACTCAAAGTCTTGGCGATCTTTTTCAACCAGCGTAGTGAGAATAAGGCCGGCAAAAAAGGCTTGGATTGCCGCCAATGCAATAAATCCGCTCACAATCAACGTTGGGAAGTTAGGAACCAATCCAGTCTGGATATATACCGCAAGAACCGGAACAAACATGATTGCAGAAATAATCAGCAGCAGAAGTGCCAGCAAGCCAAAGAATCGGAACGGTTTATAATTTTTATACAGTCTTGCAATTGTTACAAGAACTTTGGCACCATCCGAATACGTATTTAATTTCGACTCGCTCCCTTCCGGCCTGTCGCGATATTCGATAACAACATTTTCAACGAGCATATTCTTTTCCACTGCGTGGATGCTCATTTCCGTTTCAATTTCGAAGCCTTTGGAAAGCACCGGGAAAGTTTTGGCAAACTGGAAGCTAAACGCCCGATAACCTGTCATAATATCACGAATATTGCTCCTGAATAACCGATTGATCGTTCCTCTTACCAAACTGTTTCCAAAGTTATGGAACGGACGCTTGTTTTCTTCAAAATATGTTGAAGAAAGTCTGTCACCGCCTACCATATCAACACCGCGCTCCAAGACTTTGTTCACCATTTCACGACCAAACTCAGCCGGATAAGTATCATCACCATCAATCATGATGTAACATTCAGCGTCGATTTCCCGGAACATCCGCCGGATTACATTTCCCTTTCCCTGCTGATACTCATGCCGTACAACAGCACCCGCATTTCTTGCAATTTCAGCTGTATTATCCGAAGAGTTGTTATCATACACATAAATTGTTGCTTCCGGAAGTTCTTTCTGCCAGTCTCTGATTACTTTTTCAATAGTCTGGCTCTCATTGTAGCAGGGAATCAAAACCGCTATTTTTTCCATCGTTACATTTTCCTTTCCTTTTCTGCATCTATTCTTGTCAGCGCAACAGAGATCATGAACGGAATTGCCAAATTCATAGAGAAGACATATCGGAATTCCCCATGGGTCGGGGCTGCTATCATAAGGGTTCCCCAAAGGACCAACAGTGGAACAAGAGACTGTGCATAACGCAGTCTCTTCCTTACGAACAAAACTGCTGCACTGATGCACAAAAGCCATATAGGGAACCCGGTACTGAACAGCAGATTAACAAATGGAGTCTGGTTATAAAAAAGCGGAAGCTTGTTCTGAATCCC
>JACXXQ010000245.1_pt1 | contig 34182 bp, 49 predicted proteins | sample 8621361 | NCBI WGS metagenome assembly JACXXQ01 (sample SAMN15503820, study PRJNA645414) | gut metagenome | isolation source: feces | host: Bos taurus | place: USA | collected 2016 | reverse complement strand
GGGTTAGGGAAACCCAGACGCCTGATTTTGCCTGGTATTCGTTGCCGTCGAGTAGTCGGCATTTTTGCCCTTCCCATGGCGTCCATGCGTCTTTTTCGGTTTCGCTGCGGAAGAGCAGATCGGCACCGGCTGAGGCAGTGAAGGGGTACATCTGTTCGTAGATGACTCCGGTGGAGGTCATGGAGGTCGCCGTCGATGGGATGGTGACTCGGGCGAGGGCCAGTGCTCCTTCTGGTGTTGCTGGCGTAACGGGATCCACTGCTGGGGTGCCGGTGACGATGATGGCTTCTGGGCCGTCTGTGGGGTCGCTGGCTGGTGAGGCGGTTTCGTTTTGTTTGATGCAGATGAGGTCGATGCGGCTGTTGGCGCTGGGGGCGGCGGCGTGTTTGACGCTGATGGTGCCGTCGTTACTGAGCCAGACTGGGCCATATCGGTTGGTGACGGCATCGAAGGCGGCGATGTCGCTGTTCATGCCGTTCCCTGCCGTGACGAGTCCGGTGAGGCTTTTGGCGGTGATGCTGACGCCGGTTTTGATGTTGCCGTTGGCGTCCTGGGCGGTGGTGGCGCGGAGTGCAGCGCGGATGTCGAATTGGTCTGCCGCGTCGCTGACTGCGGGAAATCCGTTACGGAGCGTCATTGTTGGTTCCTTTTCTCTAGTTGTGTGAGGCGTTGTGCCAAATCGTCGATTCGGGTTTCCGCATCCTGGGCGAGGCGGAGGGCGGCGACGCTGAGTGTCTGGTAGTCGATGCCGTCTGGTTCGTCGTTTGCGTCGTAGGTGCAGAACATGCCGAGGCCGTTGGAGTCGAGGTCTTCGGCGATCATGCCGATTCGTGGCATGGCGCTGTCGTTGTTGGCGTTGAGATCCGCGATGTAGCGGAAGATCTGCCATTTGACTTTGCGCAGGGCCTCGATGGGGATGAATTGGTCTGCATCGGTGATATCGGTCTTGACTTTGCGGCTTGATTGCGCGGTGCCGATGGTGCCGTCCGTGAGGATCCATCCGGCTCTCCATTGGCCTTTGGTGAAGAGGTTGTTGTAGCCGTTTGTTGTGCCGGTGCCGCCTCGGCCTGGCGTGAGTGTGCCCCAGTTCCAGTCTTGGAGCTTGCTGTCGATGGTGGCTTTGTCATAGCTGTTTTTGCTGATGCTGTCGGCCACTTGCTGGTCGAGGCTGTCGAACAGTGCGAGGATCTTTTTCACGGTTTGGGTGAATTGTCCGTCCGTGGGTACTCGCAGGTTGCGGATTGACGCTTCGATGCGGTTGATGCGGTCGGCGAATTTGGCGAAATCATCGGTGTAGGTTTTTGGATCACTCATTGAAGGCTCCTGTGGTGATTTCGATTTTGTCGCTGTCGCTTGAGCCGCGAAGGGTCATGATGCGGAGCTTGTGCAGGCCGTCCGGTATGCCGAACTGGTCGTTTCGGATGATGAGCCCGCAGTCGTGGCCGACGTCGTATTCGCCGAGCCGCTGGTCTCGTTGGACGCTGAATTGCCATGTGTTGAGGGGGCGTGTGCTGGTGCGGATGGTTTCGACGGCGTGTGCGAGCGCGGTTTTGGGGTCGGTGACGCTGCTGGACAGGCTTTCGACCTTTTCCAGTAGGGGGAATCCGAGGCCAGTGAAGCTGTGGTCTGTTGCGCGTTCGATGATTGCTTGGTCGCTGGCTGCTCCGCCTGTTTCCCAGACGATGTTGGCGAGGTCGTTGGCGTCTTGGCTGATTGTGAGGTCGCTGACGGTGTTGCCTGGCAGGCTGGTGTCCCAGATGGTGGTGGTGTTGCCGGTGAGTCGGGGCTTGCCGGTTTTGAGGAGCCATTCGTAGCCGAGGCCGTCTGTGGTGAGGCGGGGTTGGAATCGGATGTCGGGCCCGTTTTGGACTTCGGTGAGGTTAATGAGCAGGTCGCCTATGAGTTTGAGCTCTGCTCCTTTGATGTTGCGTTCGTAGGTGCCGGCCATGTCGTCTTCGAAGGTGATGGGCAGGTTGCCGCCGGTCCAGGTGAGTGATTGTTGGATCCATCGTTTGGCGATGGTCTGGTAGCTGGTGTTTTTGATGTTGGTGTCGAATCCGGTGTTGGCGGTGCCGTCGCTGTTGGTGAGCTTGTCCGTGTCTTTCATCAGTGGCAGGAGGGTGCGGTGGTCGAAGTACGACCAGAGGCCTTTGCCTGAGAGTTCGACGGTGCCGGCGTCGCGGTCGTAATGGCGGGTCCAGATGGGGCCGCCGTTGGTGACTCCTTGGTCTTCGATGATGAGCGCGGTGCGACCGGGTATGGAGGCGTTGTAGAGGTCGAGTTTTTGGATTCGTCGGTCGTTGACGCTGACGGTGGCGGTGACGGTTTCGGCTCCGTTGAATTCGCCGGTCCAGTCGGCTTTGAGGTAGGGCAGGTCGAGGATGCGTCGGCCGGTGCGTAGGTCGCATATTCTGACTCTCATCGATTCTCCTTTTTGTTTACCACCATGCGGGGCTTGCGGTCATGGTGAGTGTCGGTGTTCCGGTGACGGTGCCGAGTGGGGTGAATTGGACGGTGCAGGTTTCGCCTGGCGGGCATTGGAACCAGTCGTACTCCGTGAGGAATCCGCTCAGGCTTGACTGGTTGTTGAGCAGCACGGTGCCGTAATACGTTTCGAGGGTGACCGTATCGTCCATGTTGATGGGCCGGCTGATGGTGATGGTTTGGCCGGTTTCGACTCGTTTGAGGGAGAATCCTTGGCTCATGCCGCCTGTCACGACGAGCGTAAGGTAGGTGGTGGCGGTGCCCGTGTTGGTGAACCTGACTCGTCCGTCGGTTCCGGGGGTGCCGAAGTTGACGGGGAATGTCAGGGGAAATCGCAGGCCTCCGCCGTGCGCCGCCATGCCTGTGCTGTTGGTGGATTCGGCGCCGTAGGCGCGTGGGTCTATGGCGGTCATGTCGATTGTGATGTCGGAGAGCCGGCTTCGTCCTCGATGCGATGGCACCGTGATCTCGATGTTGGTCATGTCTCGGTGGGTTTCGCCGGCAGCGCCCCTGAAGGTGGCCCTTAGGGGCGCTGCCGGTTCTGCGGTCAGGCCGTTGAGCGCGTATATCGCCTGTTCGAGCTCCGCGACGGTGCTGCCCACGTAGGCGACAGTCGCGGTGATGAGCGCCGATTGGCGCGTGGTCTGGCCGGGGTCGAACGCGCCGTGCTGCAGGGCGCGTTCATTGACATCGTTTTTGGCGTCGCTCAGACTCATCCAATCGGTGAGGTTCTGCAGGCCCCAGCCGTGCCGTGCGCCGACGATGCCGGCACCGCCGTCGAACCGGATGGCCGACTGTCCGGTGCCGAGCGTCAGATCGTATGCGCTCATCAGACTCCTCCTGTTCCCGCGAACGCCTTGCCTGCGTAACGGCCCCATGCGAGCGCCTGCTTGCGGGGATCGTCCTGGACGGTGGTGATGTTCTGCGTGATATTGGTTACATTGGTTCGTTGGTCTCCGCCGTATCCGGCAGTGGCGGTGTCGGTACGTCCGATGGTGGACCGGTAGGCGAGTTCGACGCCGTTGGCGGCGGATTGTGCGCGTTGCATGGCGTCATGCACCGCTTTTTCGGCTTTGCCGGCGTTGTCGGTGACGCCTTGGGCGAATGCGGCGGTGATGCTGCGGCCTGAGTAGAGCACCCATCCTCTGCCCGAGAACGGGCCCTCCTTGGCTGGCGAGAACGGGAACAGGTCTCGGATGGACTGCAGCGCACCGCTGACGGCATCCTTGGCTCCCGATATCGCGCCTTTGATGCCGGAGATCAGGCCGTCGATGATGGCTTTGCCTGATTGGACCAGCCATTGGCCGGCACCGGACAGCGCGTTGAGCACGGTGTCCCTGATGCCGCCGACGATTGAGCCGAGTCCCTTGACCGCGCTGCTGACGATCTGCTTGAACCCGTTCCAGACTTGGCCCCAGTTACCGGAGATGATGCCGGAGACGACGTTCACGATGCCGGAGATGATGCCGGAGATTGTGCTGAACACGGCCTTGACGGTGCCAACCGCCGAGGTGACGGCCGGTGCCATTGCGCTGAATGCGGGCAGCAGCAGCGAGTTGATGGCCCATGCCACGAGGTTCGCGACGCTTTGCACGATGGAGCCGAGTTGCTGGATGATGGGCATCACCGCACCGGCGATTTGGGCGACGATTTGCCCGATCGGTGCGATGATTTCGGCCAGGGCGGCCACGATCTGCATGATGATCGGTATGAGCGCCTGTATCACCGCGTTCAGTGGCGGAAGCAGGGTGGTGATCATGCTGAGAATCGGTTGGATCAGCGCGTTGACCACATCCAGCAGCGGCGGCAGCACCGTGGACACGAGGTTGACGATGATCGATGCCACTTGCCCGATGACGTTCATCACGGTCGTGATGACCGGCATGAGAGCTTTGATGATGGATGCCAGCGGGGGCAGCAGGCTCGTTATCAGCGTGGTGATGGGCGGGATCAGCGACTGGATGAGATTCAGCACTGGCGGCAGCACCGTGGACACGAGGTTGACGATGACCGTCACGACCTGGCCTATGGCTTCGCCAATCACCGTGATGACCGGTGCCATTGCGGAGATGATGGACGACACGGCCGGCAGCAGGTTGGCGATCAGTGTGGTGATGGGCGGCAACAGGGACTGAATCGCGCCCAATACCACATTGACGATGTTGGTGATGACCGGCATCAGCGACGAGAACACCTGCATCAGCGGTGTGATGATCTGCGGCACCAGTGGGACCAGCAGGGCCATCACCTCGCTGATTGCGGACGCTATCGCGGTCAGTGTCTGGCCGATGGCCGGCGCCATCTGGCCGAATCCGGTCAGCAGTGGTTCGACGATTTGCGGGATGACACCTATCAGTTGCTGGAAGATCGCGCCGACCGAGTTGATGACGGATTCCAACGACCCGATGAGTGAAGGGCCGACATCCTTGAACGCCAAGCTCAGGGTCTTCTTGAACGTCTCGAATGCTGGCCCCATGCCGGAGAGCGTGTTCTTCAGATTCTGGAAGAGCGCGGAGAGCTGTGCTCCGAAAGCGGACTTGAGTCGCGGGGTGGTGGCGATGAGACCGCCGAGGGCGGCCACGGCCACTCCCACGGGTCCACCGATCAGTCCCAGGGAATTTGCCAGACCGCCGAATGCCTCGCCCAGGATCGGGATCTTGGTCAGGAGCGGTCCGACACCTCCCAGGCCAAGGGCTCCGAAGGCGGTGGCGACCGGAGCGATGACGCCGCTCATGCCGGAGAGTTTGCCGGTGATTCCTCCGGCCCCTTCTCCGAGCTTGGTGAGCCAGCCTGTGACTCGGTCTATGGCGGGGCCGAGCACGTCGCCTATGGCGGAGCCTAGGCCCTTGGCCATGTCTTCCATGGGTCCGAGCGCCTTGGTGGCCGCTTGGATGAGAGGGCCGAGCTTGCCGAACACGCCATCGAGCAGGTTCGCGCCGATACGGCCGATGCTGGCCTTGAGGTTGGCGAACGCGCCTGGCACTGTGGTGCCCATTTCGGTGGCCACGGTGCCCGCTGCGGACGCTGCGGCATCGCTGAAGGTCTGGAAGTCGATTTTGCCTTTCGACGCCATCTCGCGCACTTCGTCGGTGGTGACGCCGAGCTTGTCGGCGAGCGCCTGCCAGATTGGCAGTCCTCGATCGGAGAGCTGGTTGATGTTGTCGGTGTAGGCTTTGCCGGTGGCGGCGACTTTGTTGAAGACCGAGCCGGTTTCTTCCATGGTTCCGCCGGTGGCGGCGGCTACGTTGGCGACGCCTTTGAGCATCGTTTCGAGTTGTTCGCCGGGTTTGATGCCTGCGGCCACGGCCGATGCGGCGACTGTCGCCGCCTCGCCGAGTCCGAAGCTGGTGCCTTTGACGCTGGCGGTCGCGTTGGCCATGATAGCGTCGACGCTTTTCGCGTCGTTGCCGAGGCCTCGGAGTTTGGCCGAGGCGGTGTCTATGGCGTTGAGTCGGCTGAATCCTGCTGTGAGCGCGGTGCCGATGCCGGCGATGCCGACTGTGACGGCTCCGGTGGCGATGCCTTTGACTGCGTTGCCGACGCCTTTGAGCGCGTTGCCGACCGCTCCCATGGCGCTTGATGCTTTGCTGGCGATGCCTTGGAAGGCTGTGAGGAATGCGTTGCCTACGCCTTTGGCGGCTCCTTGGGCGATGGGCGCGAGTTTGCCGAACACGGCTTTGGCGGCGGAGCCGATGCCGCCGAGATAATTGCCGACGCTGCTGAATCCTTTGACCACGGTGGATGCGGCGTTGCGGAATGGTGCGGGGATTTTCGCCGCGAGGTCGGATACCGTGGCCTTGACGCTGTTGAATCGTTGGCCGAGGCCGTAGGCGATGTCGCTGCCGAACTGTTTGACGACCGCGCCTGCGGTTTTGAATGGGGCGGTTATCTTGCCGATGCCATCTGCGACTGTTCGGGCGGCTCCGCCGACTTTGCCGAGCCATCCCGCGCCGTCGAGCATGGCCATGTTGGCGTTGGTCCAGCCGGCGCGGAATTTGTTGATCGCGTTGACGGCCGGACCGGCGATGGCTCCTGCGAGGGAGCCGAGCGCGGTGGACAGTGATGCGGTGGAGGCCTTGCCGGCGTCGATGTCCGAGAATCCGGCTTTGAATTTGGCGAAGATGCTCTTGTTGCTTTCGGCGAGCGCTTTCGCTTGTGTTTCGGCGGATTTTTGTGCTGTAGTGAGTGCTTCTTGGGCTGATTTGAGGTTGCCTGTTGCGGCGGTGAGTTCGATGTCGGCGAGTTTGACTCGTTCTCGTGCGGCGGCGAGGCGTTGTTCCGCCGCTGCGGCTTGTGTGCTGTCGGCTCCGTATTTTTTGACTGCGGCGTTGTAGGTGTTTTCGGCCTGGATCGCGGACGCGGTGGCGGTCTGTTGTTTGATTCGGGCTTTGGAGACCGCCGCCGCTGCGCTGGCCACGTCCTTGGAGAGTTGTTTCATTTCGTCGCCGCCGACGTTTTTCATGGCGTCTTTGGCGGTGGTGCCGAATTCCTTGCCGAGCTGTTTGCCGGCTTTGCTGCCCATGCCTTTGAGGGAGTCCGTGAATTTCTTGGCTCCTTGGCTGCCTGAGCCCGACATTTCCTGGCTGACGGATTTTTTGAATCCAGTCATGACCGGGAACACGCGGACGGCGCCGGTTCCGACGATTCTCGCCATGGTGACTCCCTCTCCTATGTTGTTTCGACGTTGGTGATGATGATTTCCTCGTCCAGCTCGGCGAGCGCCTTGTCGATTTCCTCTGGTGTGGCTTTCGCGGCGTCGATTTGTTTTTGGCGTCGTGCCATGGTCCATGGCATGATTTTTTCGGCCGCTTTGCCGTCGCCGATGGTTGCGGCGAGCTGGAGGAGGTCGATGAGGCGTGCGGGGTATGACCATTGGGCGATTTCCGCGCATAGGGGGTTGCTGGGGTCGTCCAGGAGTTGGTAGACGAGGTCCCAGGCTTCGCCGTAGGTGATGGTTTTGCCGATTTGGTTGGCGCTGATGCCGTACCGTTCGCGGAGGGTTGCCGCGAACGGTTGGCGGTGCTCGTGGTGGAGCCGGGCGAGGGCGATTATTTTTCCAGTACGAGCTGGTTGAGTTTTTGGAAGATTTCGAAGTATTTGTTGGCCATGTCGATCATCGAGGGGGTTGGCTGTGCGAGGAATTTCTCGGCGTCTTCCTTTCCTGCGATTTTTTCGATGAGGCGGGTGAACTGGTCGACGCTGGCGACGTCGCCTTCGCTGATTTCGTTGACGTCTTCGAGGCTGATGCTCAGTGGCAGGTTGATGATGGTGCCGTCGGGGAAACGGCCGTAGAAGTGGTTGTCGCCGATGGCGTACTTGCATTTCGAGGCTTGGGCGATCTGCTTGAGCGCGGCTTCTTCCTGTTCGGGCGTCCAGCTGTCGAAGTCGATTTCGGGGATGCTGGTGGTTTCGGTCTTGGATGTCATGTCGGGTGCCTTTCGGTTGTGGTTGATGGGGTGTCGGGTTTGGTGGGGGTCGCCCGCAGCGACCCGACTGCGTTGCGGGCGACGATTGCTAAGCGGCTGCTGCCACGGTGATGGATGCTGTGGCGCTGGTCACCTTGTTGACGGTCGCGGTGACTTTGGCTGTGCCCGCCTTGATGAGGGTGAGCGTGCTGCCGCTGACCGTGGCGATGGTCTTGTCCAGTGATGTGAATGTCGCTTGGGTGGTGACCATGCCGTTGGTGCCGTCCGTGTAGGTGGCTTTGGCTCCGGGTTTGAGCGTGGCACCGGCTTTGAGGTTCGTCGGCAGCGTTCCTCCAGTTTCAGAGGTGACCGCCACCGACGTCAGCCTTTTGGGGTGTTCGGGGCCACGAGCCATTCGCGGTAGAATCCGCCCCATTCGTCGTTGCGGATCCAGTCGAAGGTGACGGCGTTGCCGCTTGTTTCGCCTCGTGTGCTCTGGTCGGGTTCGACGGTCTGGATTCGGCCGAGGCCGTTGCGGCGCAGGCTCATGCCGTTCTTGCCCTTCAGCACCTCGAACATGGGGAACGTCGCGTCGTTGTCGCCGTCGACGACGATCATGCCGTTGGCGTCGGGGGTCTTGCCGGTGGTGAGCTGGCGGACGATGTCGTTGAATTCGGCGAGCGTGACCTGCAGGGTGCGGCTCTTGGATCCTCCGAGTTTGTAGCCTTCCTGGAAGAATTCGAGGTCGTCTTCCTTGTCGCCGCCGTCCTGCGGGCCGCCGTCCTGCTTGAACAGGCCGACCTTGACGTAGCCTTCGGGGAGCACGAGCGGTGTGGCGGAGCCTTCCGTGGGGTCCACCCATGTGGGTTCGCCGGTGAGCTGGACCGCGAGGAAGCCGGTTACCGGGATAAAGACCTTTTCGAGGTCGTTGCCTTCGGCATCTGCTGTCATGATGTTTTCCTTTCTGAGTTGGAAGGTTGATTATTGGCGTATTTCGCCGACGCAGTGGTATTCGACGGTGAGATACGAGTGGGCCACGTCGGCGGAATCGTCTATCGGATATGGGCCGTTGCACGCTTCGATGCTGGTTATGGGACTGTCTTCGGCCTGACTGATCGTCGGATCCGTGAGGATGCCCGCGATCAGGCGTGAGAGGTCGTCGCAGACTTTATCGTTTTGGCGGGTTCCGGCGCGGATGTTGATGGCGAGTTCCTGATCCCATTGCACGTGGTCGTATTTCGTGGGAGTGAGCTCGCCGACCGTGATGAGCGGCTTGGTAAGCGGGTAGGACATGGTTTTCGGCGTCTTGGTGTCGATCGACACGTCGTGACCCATTTTTCCGAGCTGTTCGCGCAGATGCTTCACGGCCCACCGTTTGAGGTCGGCCGGCAGTACGATGGCTGTCATTTCACCCGCCTCATCGCGTTGGCCAATGTATGGTGTTTGGCTTCGACGGCCATCGCATAGTCCTCTTCGCTACTGACCACCTGCCAGGCGTTGCGATGCTTGAATTCGACATGTTCCACGTAGAGACTGTCACGGTAGTTTCCGGTGACCACGGGCGCCGTGGCGGAGGCGATTTGCAAAGCCTGTTTCGCCTTTTCCTCGCAGAGCCCGTCGACTCCGGGCTCCTTGAGGATCGTGTCGAAGTACGCCTGGTTGAAGTGCATGTCGATGTCGCCCATCTTGGCCATCAGCCGCCTCCTGTCACTTGTTCGAGGTCGGCGACCAGTGTCGGCCGCCAACCGGTGAACGGGTTCTGGTCGGCGGCCGGCATTCCGGTCACCCGCCAGGTGTCGCCGTTGATGATGATGCGGTCATGGACCTTGATGTCGATGGCATGATTCGGCACGATGAGCTGCTTGTCACTGACAGTGCCCTGGTCACGTGGCTCGCTGGCTGCGGAGTCTACGCTGGACCGGCTGTACAGATATCCCTCGAATCGGAGGATTTCGGGATCCGACCAGTCCTCGTCGTAGACGAGGTTGCCGTCGCCGATGACCGGTTTGGCACGTTGTCGAATCATCGGAGTGAGGCTGCTCATGCCGAGACCGGTCTCCATGCCGAGCACGCTGTCTTCGAAATTCATCGTGGCCCCCAGTTCAGTCGGTAGGGTTCGAGCATGTCCTTCTCGATTTGCAGGAGCTGCACGCCGAGCGTGGTGCCCCCGTAGGTGAGATAGCTGACGGATGCCCCGTTGACTGATTGGCTGGAGATGCCCGGCTGGCTGCGCGCCCTCTTGGCGAGGGTGCGCAGCAGTTCGGCGATTTCCGGCACCTCGTCGCGCGGATACCCGTGGTTGAGCTTCACGGTGACGCTACCTGGGCGGTCTGGCCACGAGCCCGACCTCAGCTGGATCGTACCGGCCACGCTCCAATCAATCTGATCGGAGAGCTCGCGCCCGTCCACGAGGACGCTCGTGATGGAGTTGACGTGTTTGGTGGGCAGCGTGAGGATGCTGCCGCCATAGGCATCGACTTTGAGCGTGTCATCGATTTCGGGGGTGACGTGCCAGCCGCAGTAGCGACGGATGGAGCCTTGCGCGGCCTTGATCCACCATTGGGCATCGACTGTCGGGTTGTCCACTACGATGTCTGGGATTGGCATGGTGGACGCTCCTTCCGAATCAGGCCGTGGTCACGGTGATGGCCGTGGTGGAGTTGTCGGTCTTGGTCACGGTGCCGCCAGTGATGTTGCCGTCGGTGTCCTTGGTCAGGCTGATGGATTTCACGCCGACTCCGGCCGTACCTGGAGCGCCTTTGGCTCCTGCCGGAATGCCGATGGTCAACACCCCATTGGCGAGTGTCGCGGTGGGAGCCGTGCCGGCGGCGAGCGCGGTGGCTTTGACGCTGGTGATTTTCTGGCCTCCGTCTGAGAGGTCGAGGGGTTTGCCGTTGGCGTCGTACAGGGCGATTTCGCCGACTGCGGTGGTCGGGTCGAGTTCCTGTTGGACGGTGCGGAATTGTGCCGCTGTCATTCAGGCCTCCTTTTTGGTGGCCTTCGTGGCTTTGGCGTTGGCCTTGGCCTCGTCTGCGGTGAGTACGCCGGCCACCGGTTCGATGGTCGGGGTTTCGGGCTCGGGGTTCGAGACTGCCGCTGGGTCTCCGATGGTGGGTTCGGGGGTTGCGTGGCGCGGCGCGTCTTCGGGGCGGTAGCGGATGCCGTTGATGACTTGCATCGCGATCTGCTGGGCGCTCATCACTTGGCCTCCAGTACGACGAAGTTGGCGGGTCGCCAGATGACCTGTGCGGCGCGCAGTTCGGCGCGCACGTAGGTGAGGTTGCGGCTGGCGTAGTCCTTGTGCTGGTTGAATGCTTCGACGGTCAGGCCGCTGCGGTCGAGCAATGCCATCTGTCGGAAGTCGCCGACGATGGCCTTGCCGGCTTCGATCTGGTCGCATTCGACGAGCGGGCGGCCCCATACGGTGGTGGGTCCGGTGCCGAAGGGGCCGTTGCCCATGAATCGCTTGTTGACGTCGGTCATGAGGTCGATCTTCTCGGCGTCTTCGGGGTTGACGAGGATCGCGGATGCGGTGGCGCCGACCTTGCGCAGCTTGGTCAGGGATTGGCGGATGGCGACCACGAGGTTGCGGGCCTCGTCGTCGGCCTTGGTCCAGTTCCCCGCCTGGACGCCGGTGGTGTTGAGCAGGCCCTTGGGCTGTCCGTTGGTGCCGGTGCCGTTGAGGAGCATGTCGGCGAGCTTGAGCTGGAAGCTGTAGTCGAATTCGTTCTGCAGGAAGCTGGCCATGGCGGAGTCGTCTTCGAGCAGCTGGTTGGTGACGGTGTAGCCGTCGGCGTAGCCGTAGACCTTCGCGTCGGCGAGCGCGGTGTCGAACGTGGACTGGGGTTTCTGCGTGTCGGTGGCGTCGTCGCCGGTGTTTTCGGGGATGATGCCGGTGTTGCGGGTGACGCTCAGGATCTGCAGGTATTCGAAGTCGCCTTTGGTGCTGCCTCGGCTGATGAGGTCGAGCAGGGTGATGGCGGGACGGTTGACCAGGTCGACCGCTGGCATGCGCGTGGGCTGCAGGTGGGCGATGGGCGTGCCGATGGCGTTGCCGGCCTTGGCCTGGAAGTAGTCGTCCATGGTGCCGATGCGGGTCTTGTCGATGCGGATGGCGCCGCCGGTGCCGAGCGTGTCGGCGGTCTTGTGCCAGGCCTTGTAGGCGAGGCCGCTGACGAATCGCTGGCCGAGGTCACGGCCTTCGAGATTGTCCTCGTTCTTTTCGGCTTCGCCGAGGCCCGTGGTGTCGCCGGCGAGGATGCCGTCGAGTCGCTTGGTGTTGGATTCCGCGTTGTCCAGAATCTGCTGGAGGGCTTCGGCCTTGGTGCAGCAGTCGTCGAAGTCCTTCTGTTCGTCGGCGGTGAGGTCTCGGCCTTCGTTCTTGGCCTTGTCGATGATGGCCTTTGCGGCGGCTTTCATTTTTGTGATTTCCTGCTTGAGTTGCATCAGGGTTCCTTTCGAGGTTGGTTGGTTATTGGATGTTGAGGAGGCGCAGGCGGCGGATGCCGTCGGTCAGGCGCGGGGTAGATGGGGTGGAAGGCTCGTCGTGGGGCTGCTGGTCGGGGTCGAGGCCGAGCAGTGCCTTCTTGGCGCTGACTTCGGTTGCCTGGTTCATGCCGATCGGGCAGATGGAGACTTCGAAGAGGTCAAGTTGACGCAGCTCGTAGTAGCCGGGCGTGAAGGTGCCGTCGTCGTTTTTCTGCCCGTCCACCCATGCGCCTGCTTCGACGTTGTACGCGAAGCTCATCTGGCTGACGCGGTTCTCCTTGAGGAGTTTGGCGACCTGCTTGCCGAGCTCGGTGCCGGTGTCGATGTCACCTTCGACCTTGAGGCCGTGTTCGTCCTCGATGGCGCTGGTGGTCAGGCCGAGGTTCTTGAACGGGTCGTCGGTGTCGTGGTTCCAGTAGACGGGGATTCCGGCGCCATGATCCGGGTATCGGCTGGCGAGGGTCTGGGCGAAGGCTCCTTTGATGATCTTGTCGCCGCCGAGGTCGATGTTGTCGAACACGGCGGCGTATCCGGTGAATCCGGTTGGTTCACCGTCCTCGTTGGTGCGGGCCTTGACCGGCGTGCGTATGGTTTTGGTGAGCATCATGCGGTTCTCCTTGTGTTGCGTGTGCTGGTTTTTTCCGGTTGGCAGGTTCGGTGGATCGTCGTACCAGTCGCGAATGGCCTGCTCTGTGCCTTCCGGCCGATCGTCGTCGGCAGCCTGTTCGAGGCATTGGTCGATGCCGGGGTCGACGAGGATGAATTCGGCATCGGCCCGCTCGTACGCTTCGACCTGCTCGACGGAAGGGCGGCTGTGGATGATCCACGCGTCGATATTCTCATCGAGGATCCGGCGGATGGCCGCCGACCTTGCGGCGAACGCGACCGTGCGGAACGGTTCGACGGATCCGTGCGGGATGCCGCTGCCGAACGCCTGGGCGATCCGGTCGAAATCGACCTTCACCTCGTTTTCGGCCGCATGCTCGTCCACGTAGGTGGACTTGCCCGATGCGGGCGGGCCTACTACCACATGAATCATGAGCCGTCACCTTCCTCTGCGTTATCGGGCAGTTGGGCGTTGCCTCTGCTTTCGGTTTGCCCGTCGTTGGGGCTGGTCTGGCCTCCGATGAGCACGTTGAGCGGGGTGACGAGTCCGTTGCCTTCCTTGAGTTTTCGCTTGTTGAGGAGTTCGCGGGCTTCGTTGGTGGTGAAGATAGGTCGGCCTGTGGCGGTGACGAGTGCCTTGTACTGGGCTTCGGGGTCGCCTCGTAGTTGGGCGTCGCGGTCGAATTCGAGGTAGAGGCCCTTGTCGTAGGTCTGCAATCGGTCGCGCAGGCACAGGTTCAGCGTCTGTTCGAATTGCACGATGTACGGATCCAGGTAGGTGCCGTACAGCATCTGTTTGAACGCGGCGAGGTTGCTGAAGTTGCCTTCCCTGATGCCGATGATTTCGGGTGGGATGCCGTAGGCGTTGGCCACGTCGATCTTGACCTTGTCGCGGGCGTTGAGGTCGTCCACGTCGATGGGTTTGAAGCCGTTGAGCGTGGTGGCCTTCATGCCGTCATCCAGGAGCATTCCGCCCCCGGCTCCGCTGCCGCCGCCGGTGAATGCTTTCATGCCGCGTTGGAAGCGTTCGCGGGCGTCGCCATTGGGCCATGGTTTGTCGCGTTCGATGACGATGGGGCTTCGGATGCCGTGCTGGTTGACTTCGGCTCGGTATTTCAGGCTGGCGTCATATTCATCGAGGATTTCCCGTAGCCGGTGGCGCTTGGGTTCTCCCTTGCCGCTGGCGAAGGCGTAGCCCACGTTCATGATGATGCCGTCCGTGCGGATGTCGAATTTCGTGGGGTTGGTGGGGTCTATCCACACTTTTGCGCCGGTGGGCTCGTCGAAATCGTCGACGGTTGGTTTCCATCGGCGGGTGGGAATGCGTTTCAGTCGCAGGCCATTATTGGTCTGGTCGATGATGGCCAGGTATCGGTCCGCCAGCAGTCCGTCCTGGATGAGCGCGTACCAGAATGCGCTGGGTGGTATCGCCGGATTGCCGCTCGGGTTGGCTACGAGTGCGGCCAATGGCCCCTCGCGTACCCGGATTCGGCTGCCGTCCGGTTCGCGTTTGTAGACCTTGAGGGGCAGGCTGCTGATCATGCGTGCGATGAAGTCGGTGACCTCGCGCAATGGGTGGCTTTTCACGCCGTGCCCGTCGGGTTCCGCGTCGTAGGAGAGGAGTGGCTGGCCGGCGTCGACGACTTCGATGTTGTTGGCGGCCGTCCAGTCGTTGAGCAGCCCGTTGTGTTCGAAGTAGAGTCCCGCCATCAGTCGGCCTCCGGTGCGATTTGGATGAAGTCGATGCGTGTTTCGGGCAGGAGGATCAGGCCGTCGGCGCCGGTGGCGCCGGTGACCGGATCCATTACGCTGGCGTCCTTGAGTTCCAGCCATCCGCATGAGTATGCGGCGAGCCGGCCTCGCCAGGTGACGGTGTCGATGCGGGCGACGATGCGTCGTCCGATGGACCTGCGCAACGGGTGGCGTGAAAGCATGCTGGTTCCTTTCGTCAGAAGGTGAGGAGGTCGTATTCCTCGTATGCGCTGTGTTCCGGTTCGACCGGTTCGCAGGTTTCGAGCCCGTAGAGGGCTACGGTGATGGCGGCGACGCCGCTGATGTCGACGATCGACCGGCGGCGGTCCCATGCCTCGTTTTCGGCGATGACCTTGGTCACGCCGCCTTCGATGGCCTGGTCCACGAGCGGCTGTGGAGCGTGGATGAGCCGGTGTTCGCGCACGCGGTCTCGCAGGCGTCCGGTCGCAAGACCGATGTGGCTGCCGTCGATCTCGTGGACGGTGAAGCCGAGCTGCTTCAGGGGGTCGATGAATTCCATGGCGGGGCATCCTTTGGATTGGATGGTGACCTCCCACATGCCGGATTCCTTGGCCAGATGCTGCATGTATTCGGGCACCCACATCAGGCCTTTGCGTCGTTCGCGCAGGCTGACCACCGGGTTGCCGTTGGCGTCGAACACCGCTGCGGCGATCCAGCTGTGCGAGCGGTCCACGCTCACGTCGATTCCCCACACGGTGCGTGCACCGGTGGGGATTCGGATGTCGAATGGTTTGGCCAAGGTGTTCGTCCAATCGTTGACGTCGATGTAGCCTTCGACCTTCGCGGTGACCCATTGGCAGAGGTCTTCGGTCCGGTATCCGGCGTCGGTCATGCCGGGGATGTCGGCGAGCACGCCTTCCACTGTCTGGGATCCGTAGCCGATGGACGGGTTGGATTGGAGTATCGCCTCCACGTCGTCCTTTGGACAGTCGGGCTCGGCGCTCCATTCGAACAGGGCGAGGGAGCAGTCGTGGCGGCCTGCGTATTCGGCGGCGTCCATGAGTCCTGATTCGACGGTGCGGTGCCAGGCGTCGATGAATTCGATGGCCGCGTCACGCTGTTGGATGAGGACCACGCTGGTGCTGTCGCCGGCGTTGCTGATGCCCCAGAGTTGGCCGTTCCAGAAGCTCTTCATGGTCGGGCTCAGCGCGTTCCATGCGGCCCAGTCCTTCTGTTCGCGCAATTCGTCCATGATGACTCGGGCTGCCGGCTTGCCTCGCGCGTTCTTCGCGGCGCGGATCTCGTAGACGGCGAGCGCACGGCTTTTGATGTATTCCTTGCCGTTCGTGTCGCTCACTTTGGCGGTCGCGGCCTGCAGGGTGGGGATCGCGGCGGCCTGTTCCTCGATGGTTTCGGGTTCGGGGTCGCACCATAGTTTGACGCTGTTCCATGGTTCTCGGGCGATGTCGAGGTTCTGTGCGGTGCCGACGATTTTGAATCTGAGAGGCGGCACGCGGTCGGGGTGGCGTTGGCTGTCCACGTGGAGCCACCATGAGGCGAGCACGCTGGCCACCAGGGTCTTGCCGTTCTGTCGGCCGACGAGCACGATGATTCTCCGGTATCGGTAGGTGATCCCGTCCTCCAACAGCTCCAACGCGTGGATGAGCAGCCATTGCTGCCATGGGTAGAGTTCGATGTGCAGGATCTGGCGAGCGTAGTCGATGACCTCGAAGCCCAAGGATGTGTCCGGGGTGAGCTCGCGCAGCGGCTTCGTCCACAGCCTCGGTTCGGTGCGGCCGTAATGCTTCGACATGGCTGCTCCGATCCTCCCAGGTCTAGATGCCGAACTTGCGGCGACGGAACGCCGTGAGCTCGTCCACCGGCTCGCCGTCCGATTCGGCCGCTGCGGTGCCGGCGTACTCCTTGAGCTGTTTCCTCGCCGCGGGCGTCGCGCCGAGCTCTCGCAGCACGTTCATCAGGTGAGGCACCAGATACAGGGCCTTGGTGACCTCCTGCCCCTGACCGTGGCGCAGCGCGTAGTCGATCTGCCGGGCCACCGCCCGTCCGGTCGCTACCAAAGCGGAATCCGCGTCGGTGATGGCCAGCGCCTTGAGCGTCGCCTCATAGCTGGCGGTGATGCCCTCATGATCGCCAGGCTTGTCCAATAGGCGCATGCGTTTCTCGCTCAGGGACAGGCACGTGCTCATGGCCGCGGAATCACCCTGCTTGGCCAAGGGGTATTCGATCCTGAACATGGCGTCGATGCGTTCCAGCTCGAGCTGGCGTTCGGTGTCGTAGTCCTTGCCCTTGCGCTTCTCGGCCAAGGCACGGCGTATCGCCGCCTCGGCCGACGTGACGGTCTTGAAACCAAGCTCGTCACGAATCTTCTGCAACGGTTCGGCGCCCATGAACATGTCAAGAGCCCGCTGATCCTTGGAAGCACTCATAATCAACCCCCAATCAGCCGAACTGGCGGCAAAAACAACCCAATTACCAACCAAACAAACCGAGCCACCGGAAAACAACCGGAAAAGACCAGTAAAAATACGCCCCTCAGAAACGGCGGAATAAAGCCGATTCCGAGCCCTCGCGCGCGATAGGGTGGCCAAGTCGGAGAGAGAGGAAAAGTGCGCGCGGGAGGGTGGGCCTACCGACATCGGTCTGCAAATCCGCACTCCCCTACCCCACCGGCGAGGCAATCACACACCCAACGACGTGTAAACGATCGCTCCGGACATGCGGAACGAGTCAAGCACCATGTCGATGTGCTCATTGCGCTCGCCGACATGCAGCACGGCGCTGGCGCGACGGCCACGGGCCGGACCGATGGGCGCGAAAGCTTCAAGCCTGCCTTGCTGCGCGGTCACCGATCGCAGGTGGCCGTTGTTGGCGATCGTTGGACGGAGCTTGGCCTTGCGCACGAGATGCCGGACGCTGTTGTATTCGGCGCGCACCGGTGCCATGTATCGGCCGATGATCAGTATCGTGCATGACGGATCCTCGTCGAGCATCATGGCCAATCGTTGGCAGATGCTGTGGTCGTTGTCCATGACGCAAGTCCTTTCGTATGTAGCTCATCACCACCAGGCGGGGATGACGTCGCCCAGATCGAGCCGAGGCTGGCCGGCGCCGCGCTCGCGGTTGCATTTGCGGTGTGAGTGGCGGAAGCCTGCGGGATCGTCCTGCAGGTCTGGATAGTCGCGCACCGGGTAATAATGGTCGAGCTCATGGCTCGCGTCCGTGGTGCCGGGCGGCACGCTGTAGTCGATGCGCTTGTGGCAGATCCAGCAATCGGCGGCGGGGCTTCCCTCGGAGTCCAGGCGCTTGCCTTCCTCGAAGAACGCCTGCTTGGCTTTCTCGAAAGCACGGTTATGCGTACGGTTGGAACTCATGCGCCGACCCTGAAGAATTTCGAGGAGATATACGAAAGGCCACCTCCATGATCTCATGGAAATGACCAACTATAGACATGTATACGTGGACAGTTCGCATTTGTCAAATCCCGTGAACAGATTCACCGATCACCCATCCTTGCGCACATGCGCTTGCCACACATCCCACACCAGGAACACCGGGCGCTCGCCGTCCATTCCCACCGGCTGGATAAGCCCGCGAGCGCCCCAATGTGAGATTGTGTTGCTCTTGATATCGATGCCCCATGGTTGTAGTAGGCGGCTGATTTCGGCTGCTGTTCCTCGTGATTCTCCGACTGCGAGTCTGAGCATGCTGGCGCGTTGGATGTCTTTGATGCGGTATTCTCCGGAGCATCTGTCGCATGCCTTGTACCCGGATTTAAGTTCGAGTTCGTCGCAGCGCAGTTCGAACCCGCAGGCTGGGCACCAGCCGATCATTTTGGTTTCCGGTGGCGGGTTGAGTGTGCGGTCGAGCCTGATGGCGGCCTGTCGGGTCAGTTCCACGATGGCGGGCATGTCGGGCCGGTTCAGGAGTCGTGGCTCGTAGCGCATGATGCCCTTGAGCAGTGAGACCGTGTCCATGTGCCGGTAGCGCAGGCCGATAGCCGTGGCCAGTGATTCGACGAGCCGGTCGATGTCCTGTCTGAGTTGCCATGCGCCCAGATTCAACGGGATCGGCGCCACGCTCCTCGTGCCGTGGCCGGAGTGGCGGGCCATCACGCTGGCCTTGCGTTCGGCGATCAGGCACAGCACCCCGTAACCGTCCGCCAGCGAGCGCAGGTCGTGGTGGAATCGTTTGGCGGTGGTGGTTGATGCCATGATGCCCCTCTGGTCTTGGTGGTGTGTTGGTTGCGTGTGGTTGGCATCAGGCCCGTGTCCATTGTCTCATGCCTGGTGACGTCTTGCGGGTTATTGGAATACCCATATGGCGAGTTTGATGAGCAGGAGGATGACGGCTGTTCCCCATGCGGTGATGGTGACGCCGGTGACGATGTTGGTGAGGATGTCGTTGAATCGGTTTGGCTTGTGGTTCATCAGTGTCCTATTCGATGGTGTATTCGCGTGGGTGTTCGTCTCGCTGGTTTTGTCGTTTGATGCGGCTGATGAGTCGTTGGGCTGCGCGGTCGGCTCCGTGGCTGGTTAGGGCCCATGCGTGGTGTCGTCGTTCGTATTCGCGGTGGGTGCCGTCGGTGGCGAATTCGTTGATGACGATGTCGTATCCGATGTTGGTGCGGGTGATGGCGACTTTGTATGTGTGTTTCAGGATTGCCATTGGGGTTCCTCCGGTATGTCTCGGTCGAGGACTTGTGTGAGGAACTTGTTGAGTTCCTGTACGTCATGCCAATCGATTTCATGTTCTATCGAGTGGTCGAAGCGGACTTTGAATTGTCCTGCTGGCGTGACCCCATCATGAGCGTGGTGTGGTTTTTGGTTTCGATTTCGATGGACTGCTTGACGCTCATTCCGTCCATCCTTTGTCGGCTCCGTCCGCGTGGGCCCAGTCGCAGGAGATGCCGGCGTTGCTGTTGTGTGCGATGCAGGTCACGCGTCGGCTGTCCGGCATGGTGATCGTGCAGGTTTCCCACTGGGCGTTGTAGGTGGAGCATTCGCTCTGCGTGACCGCTTCAGTGTGCTTGTCGGCCGACGAGTCGATGGGAGTGCCCTCGCGGCCTGCGAGCGCGGTGATGCAAAACATGATGGCGGCCAGTGCGAGAATGCGTTTGGCTAATGTAATTCGCTGGTTCACTGCTTATCCTCCGTTTCCGCCTGATCGTCGGTGATGTAGTTCTTGGGTGTGAGGGTGATGGTGATCTGGCAGTCGGCGGCGAGTGCCTGGTGGATGAGGCTGGTGATGTCCGCGTTGTTCATTGCGGATTCCTTTCGTTGGTTGGTTGTTTGGTTTGTCGGGTGACGGTCAGGCTGCGGATGTGTGGTTGGAGGATTGCAGTGCCGTGTTTGGGGTTGAGGGACAGGATGCGCAGTTGTCCGAGGCAGAGGTCTCGGTCGTGGAGCACGAACCGGGTGAGCTGGTATTCGGGGGTGAAGGGCGGGATGGCTTTGAGGTATCCGTCGATGATCGTGCCGTCCACGGTGGTGATGATGCACCGGTGGCCGTCGAGCTCTTCCGGCGTGGCGGTTCGCCAGTCGATGGTGGCTTGCACGCTGCCCATCATGAGGCCTCGTCCAGTTCGCCCCGGTCGATGGCCTGGCACAGGAGTTCCACGATGCGGGCCGCGTCGGTGCCTTGGGCGAGCAGGCGGGTGACGTGTGGCAGCCAACGCAGGCGCTCGCCGTCGTCGGGTTGGCGGTTTTTGAGTGGTGTGCTGGTGTCGAGGAGTTTGCGGGCTCGGCGTTCGAGTTCCGTGGCTTGGTCGGTGGGTGTGGTCGTGGTTTCGGTCGGGGTGCCGATGTTGAGTTCGCGGCCGCGTTTGACCCAGTTGCGCCATGCGGCGTCGAGGTCGTAGGGGATTTTTCCGTTGGCGCGGCATGTGTCCTTGAATTTTTCGAGCTCCCAGTCGGGGTCGAGTCCGTAGCCGGCGGCGAGCGCGGTGAGGTCTGGTGTCGGCTGGTAGAGGGCGAGCGCCTGTTTGCGGGAGTCGAACGTTTGTTCGATGGTTGTTTTTGTTTTTTGCGCGCGCGTACTCTCTCTTGGTGGTTCTAATGATGGTTCTTTAAGAGATTGGGTGTCATGGGTGACACCCCGTGGCGTCATGGGTGACACCCCGTGATGGTCATGGGTGACACCCCGTGTGGTCATGGGTGACACCCCGTGGTTGGGTTGCGGGGTGTCATGGGTGCTACCCCGTGAATCTGACGGGGTGTCACTGGTGCTACCCCGTTTTTTCGTGGTTTGCTTGTTCTTACGGTTTTTGTATTCGACGTGGTTGTGGCCGTCGATGGTGATGTGGTAGACGTAGGGGCTTCGGTCTGCGCGGTAGCGGGTGCCGTAGTCTTCGTCTCGGGTGATGAGCCCGTGGTCTTCGAGGTAGCGCAGGGCTCGTTGCACGGTGCTTGCGCTGGCTTCGCCTTCGGCCATGAGCCGGTCGATGCTTGGCCATGCGCGGTTGTTCTCGTCCGCGTAGTCGCACAGGATCAACAGGAAGAGTTTGGCGGAGCGGTCGCCGACCTTGATTCTTTTCGCCCGCCCGTACAGCAGTGAGCTCATGATGTCACCTCTTGAGTAGTTTGAGGGCGGTCTGGTGGCCGGTGTCGGTCAGGCTCCAGTTGCCCTCGATGTCGGGTTGTATGAGTCCGCGTTCCTCCAGGCTGGCGAAGGTGCGCGAATTGTTTTCGTATGCGGGGTAGGCGTTGCGGTTGAGCATGGCGATCAGTGTTTCGACCATGGTCGGCGAGAGTCGTTGGCGTCTCATGGCATGTCCTCCACTCGGGCCCACAGTCGTCGGCTGGCCGATGACACCGCCTTGCGGATTTCACGCAATCGGGCGAGCGTGATGGTCAGGTCTTCGAGCACGTCTTCGGGAGCGCCTTGGTCGCGCAGCCGGCCCGCGCTGGTGGCCAGCTGGTCGATCAGCATTCCCATGGCGTCGAGTTCGCCGCACGCGGCCGCCCATTTGCAGCGTTGGCGTGCCGTCTGGCGTCTACTCGGCATCGTTATCGTCGTCATGGTCGTCTCCTTCCTTCATGACCTCGATGAGACTGCCGGCGAGCGCCTGTGTTTCCGCGTCGCTGGGCTTGTATCCGAGCAGTTCGAGGGCTTGGTAGTAGTCGTTGATGCGTTGCAGGCTGTCCAGCTGGTTTTTGTTGGTCCATGCTCCGGGGTTGATGTCAGCTTCGCGGCGTGCGAGCAGGATGAGGATGAGTTGGAGTTGGCGTGTGTTGTCTGTGCGGGCTCGTCGGCGTAGTTCGTCGAGGTTTTTGCCTGTGGTTATGTGCCAGATGCCGTTGTCGGGGTCTTTGCCGGTGATGGGCAGTGGCGTGGTCATGCGGTTGTATGCGGCGATGGTCTTGTCTGACCAGTTGATGTCGCCGGAGCCTGCGGGGAACCGGTATTCGTCGTTGCCGAGGATTTCGCCGTCTACCAGGTGCAGGAGGGCCTGTTGCATCATGGGTTTCTTCCATGTGTTCTGGGTTTTATGGATCCATTCGGCTCGCAGGGCTTGGCTGGCATCGTGCAGTTCCCGTGCCTTCTTCGTCTGTTCGCGCGCGTAGGCTCGGCGTTGTTTTTCGGCTTGTTTCGCCCGGTTGGCGTTGTCGATCTGGTCTTGGGGGATGCGTTCGTAGACGATGGTCCTGTGGGCGGTTTCGTCAAGGCCGATGATGGCGTCGATGTTCGGCTTGTTGCCGATGAGCTTCTGCCATTGTTTTTCGAAGCTGGTGTTTTGGATGTTGGTGATGCAGGTTGAGTATTGGTAGCCTTCCGGCGCGTCATTCCACCAGTTCGAGGGTGCTTGGCAGGTTTTGAGTCCGGCGCGGTGCAGGTAGTCGAGCGCCTTGTTCATCCACACGGTTCCCCTGCGTTCCTCGCGGGCTTTGCGTACCGTCCAGTCCCAGTTGTTGGTTCCGGCCTGGCGTGCGAGTTCCTGCTGGGTGGTTTCGTCTCCTTGGAATTCGGCGAGCACGTCCAGGTCGGATAGTGACAGTTGGTTGAAGTCCTTGGCGAGGGCTCGGGTGAGGCGTGGGATGCCCGCGATTTTGAGGCGGCGGCGCACGAAGTCGGTGCTGCGGCCGGTCTTTTCGGCCATGTTCTCGATGCTGCTGCCCAGGTCGAGCAGTCCCTGGTAGGCGTCGGCTTCCTCGATGGGTGTCAGGTCGTGGCGTTGCGTGTTCTCGATGACCATGAGCTCGCGTTCGTCCTTGGGCGAGAGTTCCATGATCCGGCATGGTACCTGTGCGAGTCCGGCCTGTTGGGAGGCGGCGAGCCTCCTGTGGCCGATGACCACCCTGTAATCGGTTGAATCGGCGATCGGGGTGACCACGAGCTCCTGCTGGATGCCGTGCGCGCGGATGCTGTCGGCGAGCGCGGTGATGTCTCCGATGTTCTTGCGGGGGTTGTTGGGGTTCGGCTTGAGTCGGGTGGTGTCGATGAGGGTGATGGTGGGGGTCATTTCGTGCGGGTCACGCTCCTTGGTTGATGGCTTCGGCGAGTGCTTGGGCGGTTTGTCGGATGCCGGGGTTTGGGGTGATGGTGGTGAGGTGGAGTGCGAGGTCGGCGACGAGTTGGGGGTATTCGTCGGTGTGGGCGAGGATGGTTATTCTGCTGTCTCCGTTTTCGATGTGGGTGGTGTTCCAGTCGGCGTCGGTCAAAGTGATGCCGGTGGTGTGTCCTGTGGTGTTGATGATGGTGCTCATTGGTTCTCGCGGTTCTCGTAGTTTTGTGGTTCCTGGTTGATGGTGTGGGGTCGGCGCTTGCGGCGGGCTTTCTGTCGTTGGTGTTCGATGGTTTGGCGGCGGTGCTTGTGTTTGCTCACTTGGTGGTGTCCTTTCGGTCGTGGGGGTGTTGGCGGAGCATGTCGGCGAGGCGTTGGCTTCGGCGTTGCAGGTTGTCGTGGATGGTTCGCCCGGCTGGGGTTGCGGGTTGCCAGTCGGGCAGTTCCGGCGTGCTGATGGGTCGGATGGTCAGGTAGACGCCTTCGGGGCGGGTTTCGTCGGCGTAGCGTTTGCTGATCTGCCAGTGGATGATGCGGCTGTCGTTGGAGATCACTCCCTCGCGGTTTCGGCCGGGGTATCGGCTGTTGGTGGTTTGGAGCGCGTCGCCGATGGCGCGTTGGAGTTTGTCGAGGTCGCCTCCTCCTGAGGTTTTCGCGGTCTGCCATGCGGGCAGGTCGTGGAGCTTGTCGGTTCGGGGCACTCGGATTTCGCCGGTGATGGAGATTGGGCAGTCGTAGGGTTTGAGTCCGCTGGCGGTCATCATGCTGACGGCCGTGCCGCGGATCGCGGCTTCCCAGGATTGCAGTCTTGCGTCGACGCTGACCGCTTTGCCGTGTTTGGTTCGCCATGGTTGGACGCTGCCTTTGGTGATGGGCGTGCCCTGCACGATGATGTCGAGCGGTTGGCCGTTGTTGTCGTTGCCGTTCATTGTTCGGCTCCCCGATATTGTGCGATGACGACGTAGCAGTCCTTGTGGCGGCGGTCGGGCGCGATTTCCACCCGGTATGAGCCCTTGGGCTGGAAGCCGACGAATTTCGCGTTGCGCAGGCGGCGGCGCAGTTCGAGGGCGCGGCGACGGCTTTTGCCTTCGGCGACGATGGCCGGACGGTCGGGGAATCGGCGCAATGCCTGCGCGATCCGCTTCCATTTGCTGGCGGTTCGCGCAGGGGTGGTCACGATGTCGTCGGGCCAGCGTTCGATGAACCGGACGCTGCGCAGCAGTTCCAGATCGGTGTCGGATGCGGTGGCGTCGCCTGTTTGGGGTGTTTCGAGCTTGCTGATCTCCGTTTCCACGGACTCCGCCGGGCCCAGTCCGAGATGCTTGAAATACTGTTCGCCTGTGATCGGTTCGGCGCCGGTCTCGGTCTGGGTTTGCGTGCTTTGCGTTTCCTCGGCTGGTTGTGGTGCCGGCGTCTCGGTGGCCTGTTCGGGCAGTGGCGATGGCGCCGTCTGGGGCTCGAGGCCGGGACGGTTGATGCCGTGTTTGCGGCAGTATCGGCCGACCGCTATCTTTTCGTTGGATTCCAGCGCGTCCCACCCTTGGTCGACGGCGATGCTGTAGAGCTGCTTGACTTCCTCGGTCGTGTATTTCGTGGTCATGATGCTCCTTAATTGGTCCATGGGTCATTGGCTGGTGCCGTATATTCGCCGTATTCGCCGGACTGCGGCGGCTGCGGTGTCGCGTGTTGGCCTCGCTGGATGCGGGTGATGGCGGTGGTGGCGCGTTGCAGGCTTGGTCCGATGTCTTCGATGACCCAGCGTGTGGACCAGCCGGTGCCGCCGTCGCGTTTCTCGTACTTGCTGGTCTGTGGGCGTACCGTGGCCATGATCTGGTCTCCCTTGCCGAGCGATGCCACGATGTGCTCGGCGAGTTCGCGCCATGCCTCGCACTGCCAGCTGGTGGGCGTGACATCGACCGGGTTGCCGGCCGTGTCCTTCTCCCAGCCGCTGGACAGGATGCGCAGGTTCACGACCGGTATCCCGTTGCCCGTGGTCCGGTATTCCGGGTCGGCGGCCAATCGGCCCCTGATGATCGAGATGCTTGGGTCTTTGGCCAAATCAGTCTCCCTTCGGTTCTTCCTGGTCTTCTTGGTCTGGATCTTCCTGGTATGTGGTGGATGGCAGCAGCACGCCGACGGTGAAGCAGTACATGACGCCGAGCATCGGCTCTCCCCTGCCCTCGTGGGCCCCGACCAGCAGGAGAACCAGACCGGTGAGCGCGAGGATCAGGCCCGTGACGCGGATGATTCTGTCGCGCATGCCTATTCCTCGAATTGGGCGATGAATTCCTCCATCGCCTTGCGGGTGACACGTCGCCAGCTTCTGGTTCCCCGTCGGCTTGGCGGACGGAATGTGGTGAGAGTGCCGTTGTTCGCGGCGATGAGCAGTGCGTGATAGTCGATGTTCCACACCTTCGCGGCCGAGTTCAGCGTCCAGGATTCACGTTCGTTGAGCGGTGTCTGGTTGACGGGGATCCTCACGCCGTATTGGTCGGCGAGCGCCTTGCGGGTCTGTTTCGTGGTTTCGGCGCGCACTCCCTGCTCGTTGAGTCTGGTCATGAGGGCCACGTGTTCGAGGATCTTGGTTTCGTTCATTGCTGGTCCTCGCTTTCGGTGAGGTATGGTTCGAGTTTTTCGATCGCCCACGGGAGTGCGAGCAGTACGCCACTGGCGACGTAGACGGCGAGCGCGATGGTGTTGCCGATCGGGTGGGCGCAGCCGTCGTGGGTGAGCAGCCATGCGAGGGCGAGCAGCATGATGATGGCGAGCGTGATGGTTTCACCGTCATGCTTTTGCTTTCGGGTTCGCATCGATGGTCACCCCCCTCAGGCAGGTAGTCGGCGAGTGTGATGGATGGCAGGAATCCCGCGTCCGTTTTGGCGTCCATCAGGAGCACCTTGCCGATCTGGTCGGCGACGGCGCTGCTCATGCTGCGGACGAAGTCAGGTATGCCCTCGGCCAGATGAAGGCCTAGAAGGTCGCTGCCCTGTTCGCCTGCGCTGTCGAGGGTGACTCGCGCGATCGGCGCGGTCATGCCCCCGATGCTTACGGTGAAGTCGAAGATGATAGGTTGGCCACTCATCACGCCACCAGCTTTCGGGGTAGATTTGTTGTCATGATTGATGTCTCCGCTTGGATTTCCGCCGGCGCTGCCGTTATCTCTGTAGCCATGACCGGGGTCACGATCTGGTGGCCGTGGCATACTCGCAGCCTGCCTTCGTTCACACAACGGAGAATCACTCTCCGCCATGCTGACGAACGACTGGTGCCGTTGATCGTCGCGTGTGGTTTCCGCCGTCCGTTCCTGTTCGCGGAATGGAGGAACGACGGCGACGGGCCCGCGCACGCGGTCAAGGTGACAAGCGATTCGGCCTGCGACATCCGTCTCATGGTCGAGGGCCCGCAGTTCGAGCACGGGTACGATCTCGTGGATGACGTGGCCCTTCTGAACCCCGGAGAGAGTTTCGTGGCGATCATTCTGCCGACCTCTGGAACTGACTTGGAATCTGTGGATGCAGTTCTGGAATATCGAGAGGAACCCACCCGTTTGGATCGTTCCCTCGTATCCACACGCTTCCCGTTGCCATATCGATTGCCAGCACTGCGTCCGCTGGACATCCGCGAAAGACGCGCTGCCTGGGAGTATCTGCGCGAGACCTGCGAACGGCTGGGATACGGAACCACCGATGCCGAGGTTCGTTATTTCGTTTCTCGGGTATTGCTGGAAGACTATCGAGCGGTAGATCCAACATGCGTCGATAATCCTCGGTCTGGCTGATCACCAGTTGCCGTGTACCAGAGCAGAAATATGCAACCGTCATCACGCCACCAGCTTCTGCGTTAGAAGATGGCGGACACTCTCATGTCCATCGTCAGAGAGGGAAAGCACCACGGGCTCGCGTTCACTCTTCCTGAGGATGGCCGTGATGTCTGCTGCATCTGGACTCCCGGCGTCCCGATCAGCTTCAAAGAGGCTGACAGTGAATCTGAATGACATCACGCCATCTCGCTTTCGGCGAGCGCTGGAATGGTGTTTTCGGCGGTGTCGAGCTTCTCAGCCATGGCAATGATTGAGGACAGAGGACGATGCGTCACGCCCGCAATGCGGCGCAGCTCGTCAAAGTTAAAAACACCGACATTGATTTTGCGGTTTAACGTGTTCCGAGGAATTTCTGCCCGATCAGCGAGCATAACTTGTGTCATTCCTGACTCATTGAGGACCTGCTTTATTGCAATCCCTAAATGCCTGTTTTCAAGCAAATATTGTTTCATATGAGACATGATAAAACCAAGATTGCGCTCTTCAAAACACGGCGTGTCTCATATGAAACAAGAATGCTTCATATGTAAGTAAAATGTCTCACATGCCAACAGGAAAGAAGACCGCGACGATTGAATCAAAGGCGCTTTCAATCGCAATCAAGAGAGCTATGGCCGTACGTGATTTCAAGACACGATCACTGGCTATCGAATCGGGAGTGCCTTATGGCACCCTCCGACGCATCCTTGAGCTCAATACAGTCGCCGACTATGAACAACTCAGGAAGATTGCGGAAGCATTGCGCATGCCGCTCTCTTCCATCATCGCCGACGCCGAGCACCTTACAAAAGACGCAGGGGTCATCGAAGATTACCAAGCTACCGATAACCGAGAAACTTCGAGTGACCATGAGAACATCGACATCGACGCATGGGCCGACCGGATCAAGGCCGAAGATTCCATACACAATAATTAGTAGTCCACAGTCGCCGAATAAACAAAACGCCCCGGTCGCTCGTTATGAGCGCCGGGGTATTTTGTCATATCTCGTAGGCCTCTATGGTGAGGCTGGTGTAGTAGCGGCTAACGAGTATTTTCAATCGCTTGCCAACAAGTGGCTCAGATGCAAAGTATGCGGCCGTCGACCGCGCCGTGATTTCCGAGAGCAAGACACCTCCGCTTTTGAGTGCAAAGTGCGGTTTTGCCTGCGATCCTTCCGGCACCGGTAGCTGTTCGACAGTGGCCTCGAAAGCGATGAACCCTTCGTCGGGAATTCTAGGACCATTCCAGTTGTTCTCCGAGACGCGGAATATTGCCGTTGCGGCGACCACATCCGCTCCATATGCTTGTCGCTGTTCGTATTCCTTGAGCGAGGCGTTACCAGTTTCGCTTTCCTTCGCCTCTTCCAGCGTTGGCACCATGACGTAGATTTCGGGAACGCCTGTTTGGTACCATCCTTGGCGCATGGCCACGAGTTCCACATTTTTCGCGCCAGATTCAAGGATTGCACGAATGTGGATTACCGCGATGTGGTTGAAGAGAACGCCGAACGGTTTCCCTTTGTATTCGACCGCATACCCATCATCCACGCCGCTGCGCCATTGTCTTCCGTTAAGTCGACTTTTCAGCGTTATCGGACGGGTAACAACGCTGATTTTTTCGGCACGCCCCTCTTTGAGCTTGAGTATGGGGCGTGGGTCGTAGACGTAGATTGTGGCAGGGTATGAACCGGAGACGGTTTCGGTTTCCCGAGTCACCGACACTGACAGAGTTTTTGGCGGGATGATGATCGGCGACGGCGATATCGTCCTTGACAACGCAGAACTTTGTCCCGTTTCTCGACGAGCCGACACTAACGCTTCACCATCCTCTACCTCGACGCCGGCGAGCGCAGGCGATGTTTCATCATTGGGCTGTGCATGTCCGTGGTTTGCGCGTCCGTCCCAGTGACCATTGGCTGCTCGTTTTCGCTCGTGTTCGTTATCCTCGTCCAGCACGATGCTGGGGTCTTTTGCGGCCCTGGCGGCGCGTTGTTCGGCTCGAATCTTCTCGGGGTCGTGGATCATGTCGCCGACGACCCACAGCATCCATCCGACGAATGCGATGATTAGCGCGATTATGGTGCATGTCAGGAAATCGGTGCTCAATCCGCCAACGAAAATCAGCAGGGCGAATATCCATACTCCGATTGCCAGAATCCGGAATATGACCATACCGATGGTTCTGAGCATCGACGCCTTTCGCTTGGCCTGACGTTTTCCGGGCATCATGCCTCCAACCTCTTTGTTCGTTCGGCCGACTCGATGCGGCTATGTTTAGATTCTACCGCCGTCTTTTGGCATCATTCCGCCACTTCATCTGCCGACAGGGGTTTCGACCGCCATCGATACGCTGTCACGTTCCTTAAATCATCTATGACTATCCGCGGTCGCAGTTCAGGTCGGCATTGCGTTTCTGTATTCCGGTCGAATCGGTCGGCGGCATCACATAGCGCAAGACACAGTTCCTCGACGGATACGACGAGGCTGTACTCCGCGTTTTCCTCGTCGTCATGTTCCCACGTCTTGCCGAGTTTCGAACTCAGTCCAATACGCAATGAGAACGAGACGTGTTCAAGATTGACGTCATTCCGCATCAGCCTCCCTTGGTCATCCAACTCGTACAGGTATTTGGTCTCCATATTGGCATCGCCGTTGTGAAGCAGTTCGCAGCGCAGCTTGTAACATGCAAGGGCATCAAAGGCCGGCATCGGGTCCTTACCCATTCTTGAGCTAAGGGCATATCCACAGTATTGCCGGTACCAGTCCATGTATCTTTTCCCGACTTTTTTCTCTTCCGGAAAGGCAATCTGCCCGTAGGCATCCGGAATTGTGAGCGAAAGAGCTAGGGCGGCGCCATAGCATTCCGCCTGCAGCGTCTTCCTTACCTCATCGGCAAGGCTTATCTCCATAGGGTTCATCATCTGCGATGCAAGTCTTCTATTCCCTGTCGGCATCATGCCTCCAACCTCGTTGTTCGTTCGGCCGACTCGATGCGGCTTGTTTAGATTCTACCGCCGTATATACGGAATCGCCCCGGCCGCTCTTGCGAGCGCCGGGGCGGCTTCGGAGCATCGGTCAGTTGTCCGCTTGCCGAAATGTTTTTGAGCCGAATCCCATGGAGGCTCCTTGCTCTTTGAGCCCATCCGCCCATTGGTCTAGGAATCGGAATGGCACGTTGAGGCTGTTTTCGGCCTTGAACGTATCTATCCCTTTATTTGGGTCGGCCGGGTCTCCGTATCCGGCAACAATCATTTGCTTAAGTAGTATCGGATGCTCGTCACCGACGTGTACAGGCTCCTCTTTTCTCCATCCTCTCGCGCTAAGTTGGATTTGCAGCGATCGGGTTCTGTCCGCGTCGATTATTCCGAGGTTGCTCGCGCGACTGATCATCGATGATATGGACATGCCCCATCCTGCTTTGAGTCGCACCAAATCGGTGAGCATGAGGCGCTGTGGCATGATGAGCTTCGCATCGTTTTGAGGCATGAGCAGAGCACCGGCGAATCGGTGAGCCTCCCTCTCCATTTCCCGATAGAGCTGGGGTCTGCGGTATCGATGCAGAATTAGGTGTCCGAGCTCGTGTGCGATGGTGAATCTGAGTCTGTCACCCGTATTGTTTTTCGCGCTGTATCCGATGGTCGGCATATCCTTGCAGTTCGGTTGCGTCACTCCGTCGCTGTTCAGGTGTGCGGTCTGTTTCGAGGCCAAGGCATGGAGCGGTGCCACCACGATGCCCATTTTTTCTATGGCGCGCGTGAGATTGGGGACGCTGCCGGATTCATTGAGTCCGAGATGAGTGCGGGTACTGTCTGCCAAGCGCTCTATGCGGCTTTGCTCCAGCTCATTTTCTCTTGGAGCTATGGCATCAATCCATGATGTTTTGGGTTGCAGCCTCAGCACCGAGGATAGCTTCTGCGCAACCGAGCGGAGCAGAGCATATTCCGCAGCAATGGCGTTTAGTTCTCCGACCGATGCGCTTGACGTATGGCGATACGTCAATTCAACAATAGGGACGGGCTGATCCTGGTCGAGGAAAAACGACAACGGGTAGTCGGTCGCCATTGAGATTCTGCGCGCGGCCTCATCGGTGAAATCGATTTGCCGGTTTTGCAGTTTACTGAGCGTTCCTTGAGCTATGCCGGTTTTTTCCGCGAGCTTTTTCTGGGTCATGCGTTCGACCTGGCGGAGCAGGATGACCCTGTCCGGATTATAGTTCACGTCTCTCTCCTTTTGTTTTTACCGCATTGAACTCTAGCAACCCACCTTCTCTTCGATTGTCAGGCCCTTCAGAATGTCGATTTCGTCATCTGGTTCCGGGTCGAACCCCGGCATCCATCCTCGGCCGCCACCGCCATCCGACATGATGGGGAACGAATACGCCGATTTTCCTTTCGCGCCATACTTTCCGGGGCTTATCGGCTTATACACGCGCAGGAACGCCGGTTCGGGAAAAAGATAGTCGCAGGCGATGGTGAGCTTGACCTCGCTCAGATCGGGTTGACCAAGGACGTTGACCATAAGCTGGCCCACACCCTTCGCACCATTCTGGCTGTATCGCGCCCTGCCCGCCAGCGTATGACCGGAACACGGCATACCACGTGTGATGGGATCAACGGCATGGAAGTAAGAGATTGCACCCGTGGGCGTGTGCATGAGGTGGAAGAATCCCGAATTGTCCACTTCCCACCACCTAACCGGATGAAATTCTTTCCACTCCTTCGCCATGTTCATGTTGATGAGGTATGCCGCGATTCGCGATTTCTGCCGGTCGCTAAGACGCTTATATGAGGCGAGGTCCTTCTTGATGTTTGCGGTGCAGTCTCGAACGAATTCAGGCAGAAACTCGCAGAGCGGACTAAAGGCCTCCATGACCGCCTGCTTCTCATCGATTTTCGCGATATCCGTCACGCCAATGACCTTTCGTTTCCCTTGGATAACTTCTAAAAGAATATTTTAACACTAGATGTTACTATCAAGGAATAATTCGCCGCCCTTCAGGCACCACCAGAAATAAAGCCGCTTGCCGCAACGTTCGACCGGCGTGTCGCGACTGCCATCTTGTATAACTTACTTAGTTGAGCTATAATTATTATGTAAGCGAAAGCAGAACAGTGGAAGGAGGTGAGACATGGATGAGATCTGGAAAGCGATAGAAGCCATCGGCTCCCTGCTGGTCGGAATCGCCGCAGTCATCGCGGCGGTGAAATCCAAAGGCAACGAGCCACCACCCGCACCGAAGCCCAAGCCGCCGCACATACGGCGAAGGCCTCGCCGGTAGTACAAGAGCCGCAGATTCCGAATAGTCCTAGTATCCGGAGCTGCGGCTCCCTATCCCCAGACTAATCCATGGAGCATCATGAACACAACAAACGCATACAGGCTCGTCTCGCTGATATGTGGCGCGATGTGCCTCATTCTCGCCATCGGCGGTCAGGCCATCGCGGCCGGAACCTTCGGCATGGCCGCCGGAGTGTTCGGCTATCTGTCGGGAGGCCGGAAATGAGCACCGCAAGATATCTCAGCCTCAAGGAGGTCGGCGAGCGCATCGGCACGAGCAATCCGGCCGCGAGGGGGTATCATCTGCCGGAACCGGACGCACTGATCGGCACGACTCGCGGCTGGCTTCCGGAGACAATCGATGCGTGGAACGCCGCCCGCCCCGGTCGTGGTGCGGGCGGCGGAAGGCCGCGCAAGAATCGCAATCAGGCCGATTCCCCCACCGCCTGACGAGCCTTGTCGGCGAGCGCCGCAAGGCTTGCGGCGGACCAGTGGGTGTATCCGGCCGTCGTGCTGATTTTTGCGTGGCCCATCATCGCTTTTCTCGCGTCTTCCGGGGCTCCGGCTTCGGCGAGGTGCGTGGAGAAGAAGTGGCGGGCGCTTCGGATGGTGACGTAGGGCAATCCGGCGTCTTCGAGAGAGCGTTTCCAGCGGCGGCGTTCCACGGTGTTGGTGAGCGGGTGTCCCTCGCGCGTGAATATGAGCTGGCCGGGCTGGCATTGCCTGCGTCCGACGAGCGCCCAGAGTCCGAGCCACGTCTGGTTGCCGACGGGCACGAACCGGTTGCCCTGCTTGCTTTTCGGTTCGACGAGCCAGAAGCATCCCTCGTAATGGCGGGAGCGGAGCCAGTTGGGCACTTCTGCATCGGATCTGAAGCGTTGGAGCTCCCACATGATCTGGATTCCGTGCACACCGTCGACGGTGGCGAGCTCTTCGGGCAGGATGGCGAATCTTTCGGCCTCTCTCATGCCGGTCTCGAACATGATGTTCCACATGAGGCTCCACATTTCGCGGTCGTCGTCGGTATCTGCCAGGTGGCTGTATTTGCGACGCTTGGGGTCGAGTGCGGCCTGCGCCGCCTGGGCCGGCTGTCCGGGTTCGAGGATTTGGGTGGCCTGCGACTCGTAGCGCGGCGGCGTTGCGGCGAGCGCCGGGTTCGATGGGATGAGGCGTTCGCGGACCGCTGCGTCGAGCACCTGCCTGAGTCTGAGATAGTGGTTGTGGACGGTTTTGCTTCGGTGTTCCTTGGCGAGTTTGGCGCACATTCCGTCGATGGTGGCGGGGGTTATTCTGTCGAGTCGCATTCCGCCGATGACGCTGCGGATGGTGTTGCAGTCGGATCGATAGGTTTCGAGGGTGCGGGGTTTGACATTGGGCGCGATGGTATTGAGCCATCGCTCCATCCATTCGTCGAGCGTTGGGGTTCCGGCCAGGGGCATATCGCCCTCGCGCTGCAGTCTTTTGATTTTTTCTTGGAGCCGCTGCCGCGCGGCGGTCTTGGTGGGAGCCTGCGCCTCGACCATGCGGCGTTTGCCGGTGCGCGGGTTTGGTGCGATTTCTTTGCGCGCGTGCCAGGTTCCTCGTTGATCCTGCCATTCGCTGCCGCTTCCCCGCGGCCTGCGTGGAGGTGTTTTGGACGTCGTTGTTTGGTTCTGTGCGGGCATCATGCCTCTTCCTTGGTCATGCTATGTATCAGCTGGAGGTCATGCTATAGGTCATGCTATCGAGGTCACAATCAGGCACGTTTGGCCCAAATCTTGCAATCACGATGATTCGGCACCCGAATATGCGAAAGGCCGCAAACCCTTGGAATTGCTTGGGTTTGCGGCCTTTGTCAGTGGAGCGGATGACGGGAATCGAACCCGCGTAATCAGTTTGGAAGACTGA
>JACXXQ010000236.1_pt1 | contig 34621 bp, 40 predicted proteins | sample 8621361 | NCBI WGS metagenome assembly JACXXQ01 (sample SAMN15503820, study PRJNA645414) | gut metagenome | isolation source: feces | host: Bos taurus | place: USA | collected 2016 | reverse complement strand
AAGGGAAGGAAACCCCTTATATTGATGCATACAATGCATACAAGAGAAAGGAATTCTGTTTTTTCCTTTATATATAAGGGTTTTCGGGCTTTTTCCAAGCCTTTTTTGTATGCATCCCCGGATGCATACAAATGCATACACGCATACAAGACGGACGGAAGAACTTCACAATGTCGTAAAGTCCGCGCATGCGGCTCCACGGCATCGCGAACCCCGGGGAGCCCGGCGAAACGGATCGGAAGTGCGCGTGATGCGCGAGACGCCGTTCCTCGCGGTCGTGGAGAACCCCGCCATCCCGTTGCGCAGGGTCGCCGTCGCCGCCCCGGACGGGGACGGGCCCGCCCGGGGCACCATGTTCGAAACCGATCCGGACACCGGCCGCAACCGGCCGCACGGGGATTCCGCGGCCGTCCCCCGCGACGACCCGTGGCCGGCGGTCGCCGGCATGTGCCGGACATGGCCGGCCGGCCTCGGCGCGTTCGGGGACGCCGTCGGGCCCGCCCGCGCCCCGGGCGCGCGCGCCCGGCGTCACCATCGACGACCTGTACGACGCCTTGACCATGCGCATACCGGAAAACGGACCGACGGTCCGCCGGGCATGAAAAAGGGCCCGGCATGGCACGTCGCCATGCGGGCCCGGGATCCACCCCCGTCTAGGGGCGGACGAGCAGGAAACGGTACGGGAGGGGATCCGTCTCGCCGCGCATCCACACGCGCAGCAGCGGCCAGCCCGCGCCCGTCGCGGCGGCCGCGGCATCGGACAGGTCCGACTCCCCCTCCACGACCAGGTTCGCGAGACCGTCCGCGGACACGAACGCGTCCGACAGGCCCGGGATGCGCGCCGGAAGCCCCGAAGCCTCCATACGCCACAACTCCCACACATGCAATACGGCCGCATCGTACGGGTGCGCGTCCGGCCCCGCATGATCCGAACCCGCACGCAGGCGCATGCCGGCCGGACCGGCCGCCGCGCGCGGCAGCAGGGCGAGCAGACGCCCCGCACGCCGGTCGAACTCGCGGGCCGTCATGCCCGACGGCATGTCACGGCTCGAATCCCACAGGACGTGCACGCCCGACGATTCGTCGAACGTCTCATACGGGGTGAGAACCATATCCGCTATGATGCGCCTCCCCTCCGGTCAGACGCCCATGCCCGCGAACGGGTTCGACGCATCCTGCGCGTCCGGCAGGCCGAACGCGGCCAGCGGATCGGTCTGCCCGCCGATACGCTCCCCGTCGCCCGTCTTCACGACCGCGTTGAGCATGGCCCCCACGCCCGAATTGTCCTGCTTGTACGCGTACAGCCACACGTTGACGCGCACGATGGAGCCCGAATACAGGTCGGCGGCGGTCAGACGGCGACGGTTCGAATCCACGATCCAGCCGGCCGCGGCGAGATCGGTCTTCGTGCCGGCCTTGAGCACCCAACGGCCCTCATACTCCTCGTACACGTCCTTCTTCAGCTTGCCCACGTTGTCGCCGCGGTCGAACCTGGCCGTGTCCCCGTCCTCCACGGGCAGGCGCAGGCGTCCCACCCACTCCTTGTCGTCCATGGAGTGGCCGGAGAACGGCGCGTACGACTTGCCGTCCCTGCCGGGTTCGCCGTCGATGCCGCGCCGGATCGCCTCCGCGCATTTGGCCTGCAGGTCGCGCATCATCTGCGAGACCGCGGGATCCTTCTTGTCGAACAGCACGGTCAGCGTGTACTTGCCGTTCTTCGAATCGGGTTCGAACAGGTGCGGGAAGTTCGCGATTCCCGGCACGGTCACGAAGTTCAGGCGTTCCGCCTGCTGGTTCTGGTCTGCCATGTCCCATGGCTCCTTTCACGATTGGTCCATGTCGGCGGCGTCGGCGCGCCGTCACGCCTCGGTATGCGTCCCCGGCTCACGCGCGGATGCTTTCCGGCCTGAACCCCACGTCCCGGATGTCCGGCCCGTCGATGCGCACCGTCGTCAGCTCCCGCCCGTCGAACAGGGCCGCGTACGCGCCGTCCGCGAACGGGATGGAGTCGCCCGCGCACAGGGCGCCCGCCTCGTGGGCGAGCCGGCGCGCCTGCTCCCCGTCGCCCAGGTCCGCCAGCGATTCGATCCTTTCCTTCAAACCCCAGGCGCGCGCATCGTCCTCCACGCCGCGCGTCCGCGCCCGTCGGCGGGCCGGCATGGGCGGGACCACGTCCCCCGCGTCGCCGGCCCGCATGGGCGCGAACGTGCCCGCATACCCCTGCGGCAGGCCGCCCGGCCTGTGCGCCCTGTTGTTCCTGTCAACGCTCAATCCAGCTCCTTCCGATCGTCGTCCCGCATGCTATGCGCCCGCCCGTCCGGCCACGCGTAGCCGCGCAGACGGGCGGGGAAATATTTCAGGCGCGCCCGGTACAGCAGCCACGTGCGCAGGAGGGTCGGTATCCCGTCCGATTTGCGCAGGTTGTGGCGGGCGCACAGGCCGACCAGATTGTGCCGGTCCGTGGCCCCGCCCCTCGACCACGGGTAATGATGGTCCATATGCTCGATCGGTTTCCGGCATCGCAGCAGGCCGAACAGGCCCCGATGCTCGCACCGGCCGCCCGCCGCCATGCGGATCCACGTGCGGTCCGCGTCCGGGAACAGGCGGACCGGATCCCGGACGAACGGGTTGTCCGGTTTCGGCATGCGCAGGTTCATGAGGATCAGGAGTATGATCAGGAGGCCGGACAGGCACAGGATCGGGACGAGGCGCGCGCCCGCCATGATCCGGACGTCACGAAACGCGCGTATCAGGCCGGCCGCATGCTCCCCCGCATGCCACGGGTCCACGGTCGTGTCCGCCGCGTATTCGGGCGAATCCTCCGACAATGCGACGCGCATGCGACGTGCCAGGAGCGTCCAGCACGCGCCCGCCAGGCCGCCCACGCCGGCCAGCACGCCCATCGTATAGGAGGCGACGCGGAGCAGACGGTACGTCTCCCAGGCGCGGCGGATCGTGCGCCGCACGCTCACAGCAGCCCGATCAGCCAGGACAGGAGCCGCCATACGGGGATGAGGAGGAACGAGCCCACGCCGATCAGGGCCGCCCACGGCGACCAACGGTCCGTGTCCGACGCGAACCGGTCGCGTTCCCTGTCCTCCGATTCGCGGCTCATCGCAACGCCTCCATGTCCGTGTCGGACGCGAACCCCATGCGTTCGAGGAGGCGCATCGCCGCGACCGCGTCCCCGTGCAGGTCCGACACCCATGCGGCGAGCGCGTCCCGGTCGGGCCGGTCGGGGAACAGGCCGGGCCAGACGCGCATGGCCGCGCGGATCACGCCCGTCGCCCCCTCCCGGTCGCCGTGCGCGTCCATGTCGAGGGCGCGCATGCCCGTCAACGCCAGGCTCGCCGTCAATGCCAGGCCGGCCGTCTGCCGGGCGAACCCGATCTGCTCGCCGGCCGGATACCCGCCGGGCCAGGCTTTCAGCATGCGCGCGCGCATCCGTTCCACGATCAGCATCGTGCCCGCGTCATCCGCGTCCCCGTCGAGGGCTGCGAGCGTGCGGGCCGCCGTGTCCGCGTCCGATGGCGTGTCCTCCACGGACGCGTACCAGACGCCGTCCCCCGTGTCGGCGAGCAGGCCCATCGCGTCCAGGGCGACGGTGATGCGGGTCGCGTACCCCGGGTCCGTCTCATGCGGGTAGCGGGCCCAGATCTCGTCGGGCAGCCATGCGAACGGGAGGGCGAGCAGTTCCATGGTGCGCGGCGAATCCGGTCTGACGGCCATGGGTTCGGGTATGGGCAGCGGGCCCGTGCCGGGGGCGAGCAGCCATCCGGGCGGCGTGCCATGCCCCAGCTGGTAGGCGACGGCGGTCCGGTTGGCTTCGAGCAGTCGCGGGTCGGACAGGAGATACGGGTTGTGTTCGCTCATGCGCCCCTCCTATGCCGTGCCGTGTTCGCCCGCTGTTCGGCGAGGAACCTCCGGTAGTTCGGATCGTTGCTTTCGTCTGATATGTCGCCCCGCTGTTCGGCGCGGCTGAACCGCCGCTCCTCCATGCCGCGCGCCCGTTCGCGTTCCAGGAGCATGCGCGTCGGCACGCGCTCCGGCTCGGGTATGCGGATCGGACGGGCCGGTGTGGCGGCGCGTCCGGCCGCGTGGCGGCGCGTCCGGCCGCGCCGCTGCATGTCGTCCAGGAGGCGTTCGCCGACGCGTATCAGCGTCCGCTCGTCCAACCCGTTGTTCACGGTCAGCTTGTTGCCCTTCCCGAAGTCGACCAGGGGGGCGTTCTTCGACGGGGCGAGCGGCCGTGCGGGCGCGTCGGGGCGCGCCCCCCGGCCGGCCGGCCGGGGGCGGGGCGCGTCCGCACGGTTCGCGGGGCCGTTCGCGGCGCGCATGCGCGACTGCGGGGACCCCTGGGCGAACGCGGGCCGGGACGGGGGCTGCGGGCCGGCTTTCGCCTGCTCGTGGATCTCCTCGGCGAGCTGGCCGATGTCCTCGGCCGCCGTGTCGGAGCGCATCACCTTCCTGACCTGGCTTTCGAGCTCGTCGCCCCGCAGGGATTTCGCCAATTCGGCGCGCACCTTGTTCTCGTATCGGGTGGTCGCGAGCCGGTTCTCGTCCGGGGTGGGACGGTCCGCCAGATATTCGGTTCTCTCCCGCTCCTCCTTCGCGTCCCTGGCGGCGACGGCCGCCTTGTCCGCCTGGCTGGGCCCGTGCCCGCCGGCCGACCGGCCGCCGCCCGTCATGCCATGCATGGCCGGGGACGCGCCCGCCTTCACCCCGTTCATCACGGTTCCGGCGAACCCGTCGCGCCCACCGTTCTTCATGGCCATGCCCGCGGAGCCGAGCGCCATGGCGGCCGAGCCGCCGGATGCCACGCACACGCCCGCCGCGACCACGGCGCCCCCGGCCATGGCCAGGCCCCGTTTCATCGCGTTGCCGAACCCGGCGAGCTGGGCGAGGCCGGGCAGGCTGAACGGGTTGCCGACCTTCCACACCTTCACGCACAGGAGCTTCACGGCCTTCACGTACAGGACCGGCAGGAAAATCGCCGCGACGAGCAGGCGCAGGACCCCGCCCTGCGTGTTCCCGTCCGCGTCGACCAGGCCCAGGAGGGTCATGCCGGTGTTGGTGAACAGGATGCCGAGGCTTCCGAACAGGGCGACGACCGTGGGGCCCGCCACCCATGCGAGCATCTGGACGAGCGCGTTGCCGACCGCCCGCCGGCCCGCGTCCGGGCTGACGGCGAGCAGGAGCAATGCGAGGAACAGGCCGAGCGCGGCCAGGCAGGCGACGAGCATGCTGATCGTCTGCAGGCTGCCGCACATCAATCCCCATATGATCAGATTCACCTCGCCGGCCACGCCGTTCAGGAACCCCTCCGACAGGGTGCCCAGGGAGCTTTTCCCGTGCTGCTGGTCGATGAGCCGGTAGGCGGCCGTGTTCTGCTGCATGTTCCCGCCGCCGTTCGTGAACACGAGCTGCTGCCAGCCGCTGGTCGCCGTGTTCACGTCGAACAGGAGCGCCAGGTTCGCGATCTCGCTGCGCCTGTTCGTCTTGTCCGAATCGTCGACCACCGGCTTCGCCTCGTCCCCGTCGCCGCGCGTCACATAATACGTGTCGTCCCCATCCGGGTCGATGCCGGTCAAAGCCGCCTCGCAGGAGGAGTCGAGCGGCCCTTCCGCCTCCCGGCTGACGACGCCCGCCGCGGATCCCGCCAGGGGTTTCCTCTTGATCGCGCCGACGAACTTGAAGCCCGCGCGAGACTTGAACGAGCCGTCCGCATCCACCTTGCACACGTTCCACAGCATGACCCACCGGTCGAGCATCTGGGCGGTGGAGTCCGCGGGCTGTTTCAGCGTGTACTGGGCGCGCAGGTCCTTCGCCGTGCTCATCATGGTAGGCCAGAACGCGATCGCGTTCTGCTGGACGGCGTTCACGCCGCCCATGCCCGCGGTCGTGATGCCGCTCATCGTCTGCGCGTCCGCGCCCGCACGGTATTCCAGGATCCGGCAGAACACGTTGCTCGCGTTCTCGCCCGTCCCGTAGGAGCCGCGCATCCACGCGCGCAATCCGGTCTCCTCCCACATGAGGTTCACGCCGTCCGACATGGCGTTCCGGTCCTTGCGGGCCGCCTGGTTCAGCACGGCCGTGTACCGTCGGCAGGACGCCATGTTCGACTGGTCGGACGGGTCGGCGACCAGTCCGCCCGTCTTCTCCAACGAGCCGTTGAACGCCTTCGCGATGCCGCCGCCCGCCTCGTCGACCACGCTTTTCGCCGTGGACACCAGCCAGTACGGGGTGCCCGGATACGCCTCCGTCGGATGGGCGGCGCTCGTGGCGCCCATCATGTAGAACAGGCCGAACGCGAGGAACAGGCAGACGAGCCGTCTGGCGAGCACGCCCGCCCCCTGCCGCATGTACAGGGCGACGACGCCCGCCACGATGGCAATGAGGACGGGGATGGCGAGGAAGAAGCCGATGGTCGCCGGATCGAACAGGGCCTTGTAGACGGCGGCCGCCATCGTGTTCGCGGCCGGGCCGGCCACGGCGATCGCCTTGTCCGACCCGGCCAGGACGCCGCCGTCGGCCAGGTTCGCGGCCAACGCCCACATGCCGTTGCCCACCGCGTTCATCATGTGGCCGAGCGTGTTGCCGACGGTGTCCGTGAAGTTGAGCAGGTTCACGATCCTCGACGCGAAATCCTCACGGCTGGTCCCCGATATGGTGGCCGTCGCCCACCGTTCGACGGGCAGGCAGTCGAGCGCCCTGCAGACCACGTCCGTGTTGAGCGTGTCCGCGCTGGCGGGCGCGCCCGGCGTGACGGACGCCCCCTGCCCGCCGGCCGCGTCCTGCACGGCGAGCACGATCATGTCCGACATGAATCCCATGCGGGATCCTCCTTCGTTCTCAACGGTCGATCACGTGGTCGTGGAATTCGATGAGCTCGTAACCGCCCGGATCATACGGTTCGAGGCTTCCCGGACGGACGAACCGGCCGTCCATGCCATGCCGGCGCGCCATGATCCGATCGATGCGCCGCATGTTGCGCTCCCCCTCCACGCTGCGCCGGCGGACGAACAGGACGAGCGCGGCCGTCATGCCCGCGGGGATCAGCAGGTACGGCCACCATTGGCCGGCGGCGACCGGCAGCACGCGTACGAGCGTGGCGAGCACCGCGCCCGCCGCCGCGCCCGCCGCGGCGATGCACAGGTTCGTGCTGGACACCCATTGACGTCCGCCCAGGTGCAGTTCGTCGACCTGGGAGACGCGCTGGCCGCTGACCGACGTCAGATCGAACAGCATGATCCTACAGTCCGAACACCTGGGCGAAGACGTTCAACACGATCTGGAACAGCATGGCGACCAGTCCGGCGGCGAACGGGAGGATCTGGGAGGGTAGGATGCCGCACAGGCCGAGCGTGATGCCCGCGCAGCACCATCCGACCGTGCCTCCCCCCTGCAACGCCTGCCCGATCTGCGTGGACGGCCACCATTTACGCAGGACGAGCAGCACGACGCAGGCGATGATCACGATCGCGCCGAGCAGGACGAGCAGGGTCGCGAGAGCCGCGTTGCCCGTCACGAAACCGCACAGCTTCGCCACGCCGTCCCTGATGGGCTGCACGATCTGGGGTGCGGCGGCGACTTCCACGCTTCGCATGACTTCCATCCTTTCCTCCGAACGTCATGATGCACGCCCCCTATGCCGCATAGGGGGCGTGCATCATGCGAAGGAAAAGAATCGACGAGGACGCGGGCTGGCGCGCCCCCGACCCGAAACGCGACGGCGACCCGGACCTCCAGTTCTCGAGGCGCGCGTTCCGCCTCACCGGCCTGCGGCTGCTCAAATGGCAGCGGTGGATCACGATCATGCTGCTCCTGATCGTCGCCTACCTCATATCGAACCCGCCCGCCGCGTCGAAACCCGCACCCGCCACGGACCTCGATCCCGCGGGACGCGTCGAATCATGGGCGCTGACGGAACAGTGGCTCGCCAAGGGCGCGTTGGGCGCGGACGCGCGGATCGTCAGCTGGAACGGACAATCCCACGCCACCGTGTCGGACGGGTCCAAGGACATGACATTGAGCGTGAACACGCTGATCGTGGACTCCGCGGCCGGCTGGTGGCGGGTCAGGACCACGATCACGCCCGACGGGCGCCTGTCCGGCTGGCCGAGCGCGGAACGCCTCGACCTGGCGGGCATGGACGACAAGGGCGACATGGGCACATGGAAGGACACGCTCGGACAATTGACCGCGTCCGACATTCTGGACACGACCGTGCGCAAATGGGCGGACGCGTTCATGGGCTCCGATTCGGACATGCTGACCGTGCTCGTCAACGATCCCGACCCGAACGCCTGGTATCGGGCGCAGGAGCTCGGCAAGGTGACGGCGGCCACCATCGACGGGGGCGCCTACCTGGACAAGGGGAACGTGGACCGCAACGAACGCAGGTCGGACCGGGCGGCGCTCAGGGTCACCGTCACCGTCGCGCACGCGGACGCGGGCGACGGTTCGGCCGCCCAATCCCAATACTCGTACGACCTGCTGGTCGCCGACCCGGACGGCACGCCGCGCATCCTCGCCTGGGGGGCTCCCGGCACGGGCGCGACCCTCAGGGAGCATGGGAACCGGGCGCCCGGCGCCCGCCCCGCCTCCGGATCGGGGGACACGGGCGCGCCTTCGGAAACCTCCGGCGGATCGGACGCCTCCGGAACGGGGGACGGCTCGCGGTGAACGGAACGCATACCCGGATCCGGCATGGGAGGACGGACATGACGGCGGACACGAGACGGGACCGGACCAGACTGCGGCGCGGGCGCGCCAGGCAGCGGCATATCGCCCTGCTCCTCCTGTTCGCACTCGAAGCGTCGGGCATGGGCGCATGGCTCGCGAACCCCGCGCCCGCGACGGCGGACACGACGGTCCGCGCCTCGATCGGCGTGAAGGGCCGTCCCGACCCGTTCCCCGCCGCGGACCGCGACCGGACACGCACGGACCTGACGGCGGACGGCACATGGGATATAGGCGACCAGCCGGACCGCAAGCTCACCATCATCCACGCGGACAATCCAGTGGTCCGTGACCTGATCAACGGGCGCGACGAGGATCAGACGCCGGCCGGATTCAATCCGGACCATGCGACCGGCGACACGGGCAACGCATACGCATACGGGCAATGCACATGGTGGGCGTACGTGCGGCGCACGCAACTGGGATTGCCGGTCGGCAGCCATCTGGGGGATGGCGGCATGTGGGCCGATTCCGCCAAGGCGCTCGGCTATTGGGTGGACGACACCCCCCGACAAGGGGATGTGATCGTGTTCAGTCCCGCGCAGGTCAACAACGCATGGGGGCACGTCGCCATCGTGGAGAAGGTCAACGGCGACGATTCCATCGAGATCAGCGAAGCGAACGTGAACGGGCAGGTCGGCCCGTTCCGACGCACCATCGAGGCGAAACAGACGCATGAATACCAGTACATCCACTATTAAACGCGCTCCCGTCATCCTGACGGTTCTCCTGCCAATCGTCATGCTCGCCACGCCGACGACCCCGGCATGGGCGGCCGACGCCGATTCGGCTCCGATTTCCATGGCGAGCAGTGCCAGATCGTTCCCGAAACACCCGGTCCCGCATCGTTCGTTCAACGAGGCCGTATCGACCGACGTGGACGGCTCATGGGGAGGCATCGAAACCCTAGACGTGCCGCATACGGAAAGCCCCGAGGAACAGGCCACGCGCATCCAAGCCGAACAGGCGCGACAGTCGCAGGCCGCGTCACGAGCCGAACCACGCACACCGGCCGCAACCCCGATCATATCGGCGCCGACGACAGGCGACAAGGAGAAACCCGCCTCGGATACGGCCGCCAGCCTGGTCTCCTACGCGCTCCAATACCAGGGCGCGCCATCGTTTTTGAGTGAGGGTACACCGTCCTTCAGGGCGGTGGTGAATCACTCGGGCCGGTTCTGGTTTTCGATGTACCGTTTCAACGTGTCCAACGGTGCGCCTCCCGCCGTGCCCGCGTAATAGCTGGGCGACCAGAGACGTTGCGCCCTCCAGTAGTGGCGGGCGAGTTCCGGGTAGTCGCGGCGCATGATACGGCTTGACACGCCTTTGAGACTGTTGACCAGACGGCTGAGTTCCACGGTCGGGGGAAACGATACGAGCAGGTGCACGTGGTCGGTTTCGCCGTTGAACTCCTCCAACCGGCAGTCGAATGACCGGCATACGTCCGCGAACACGTGTTCCAGTGCGGTCAGGTGTTCGCTGGTGAATACGTCGTGCCGGTATTTGGTGACGAAGACCAAGTGCGCGTGCAAATCGTAGACGCAGTGCCGTCCCTTGCGAACATCGGCTGTATCATTTGTCTTATCCATAGAGACCAAGTATTAATACCAAACATGTGTTCCTATAGGCGATACAACTACCGCGCCTACCCAACGCAAGGGCAGCGCGAGGCATTGTCACGCCTGTACGGCGCATGCCGGTACGCGTACAACTGGACGCTCGACCAACGGGAACTCATGCGCCGCCGACATGGGCGAATGCAGTCCTGCACGCAGTTGAGCAACATGTTCACCCAATGGAAACGCGACCCCGGCATGGAATGGCTTCTGGCCGTGTCCTCCACGCCGTTGCAGCAGTCGATACGTCACGCGGACGTGGCCTACCGGAACTTCCTCCGCCTCTACAAGGCCGGCAGGACGCATATTGTGACCAACCGCCGTACCGGGAAGAGGCGTCGCACGGGAGCGCCCCGGTACAAGAGCCGCAGGGACGGGGAGCAGTCGGCCGAGTTCACCAAGTCCGCGCGATTCAAGGTCGGGCATGCGGACGGTTGCAAATGGGGCTTTCTCACGCTTCCGAAGATCGGGCGGGTCAAGCTCCGTTGGACGCGCGAACTGCCGTCCACGCCGAACACCGTCACCATCATGAGACATGCGGACGGCTCGTATGAGGCGAGCCTCACCGTGCAAGTCGACGACGAGACCGACGCGCCCAAGCCGTTGCATGAGGCGTGCGGCATCGACATGGGGCTCGACTCGCTCATGAGCATCGTCTACACGGACGGCACACGCGAGAAGATACCCCACCCGCGCACCCTGAAACGGCATGCGCGCAGACTGCGCAGGCTCGACAAACAACTGGCGAGGGAGAAGAAAGGTTCGGCCAATCATGCGAAGACACGACTCCTGAAGGCCAAGGCCTACGGTCGGATACGGAACCAGCGCAGGGACATGGCGTACAAGCTGGCGTCCAAGGTGGCGGGCGAGAACCAAGCCGTCGCCTTGGAGACACTGAACGTCAAGGGACTTGCCCGCACCCGCATGGCGAAGAGCCTGTTGGATGCGAACTGGACGCGAATCATCGACCGCATCCGACAACTGGGCGTCCAATACGGCAGAACCGTCAAACGCGTCGACCGGTGGTATCCCAGCAGCCAGATCTGCTCCGCATGCGGACACAGGGACGGCAGGAAACCGCTCGACGTGCGCATCTGGGAATGCCCGAACTGCGGCATACGGCTCGACCGTGACTGGAACGCCGCACTGAACATCCTCGACGCCGCGGGACTCGCGGAGTCGTTAAACGCCCGTGGAGGCGACGTAAGACGGGGGCTGGCGCAAGCCGGTCGCAACGCAGACGCCCGTGAAGCGGGAACCCGCCGAACCGCAAGCCTTCATTAAGGCGAACGGTGTAGGAATCCCCGCCCTTCAGGACGGGGAGGAAGTCAAACGTGTACGGGGGGCAATACGCCTGCCGGCTGGGATTGCAGTGGTTTCACCCAATACGTGTACGCGCGGTTCGGTATCCACTTGCCGCACCCGTCCGGCACGAAGGTCACGGTCGTCATGCCCGGCATGGGATATTATCGTCTGCTCGGCTAGGGCACGCCTATACCCTTTTTCCCTACCGGTTCTTCCCTGCCACGCAGCCGGCGAGGTAGGTGACGGTCTGCTGTTTCTCCCTCGGAGTCATCGTCAGACCGTATTTCGTTTTGATGCTGACGCGTTTCGCCATGTAGTCGCACCGGTACGCCTTGTTGTCCGGCATCCAGACGTCGGGGGCGCCCGTATGCTGCGTCAGGTATTCGGATCGTCCGTTCACGTCGATGCCGCTTCCCTTCGCCATGTTCGCCGGCCCGTCCGAGGCGAGGAGCACGTCCGGATCGTTCGCGTATTCGACGCGTTTCGCCTGATCCCAGTCGCGGGCGCCGGACGCCCACGCGTCGTACAGGGACACCACATGGTCGATCTGCACGTCGGCGCTCGTCTTCACGCCACGCCTGAACCCGATGGTCCCACCCGTGTACGGGTCGTGCAAAGTGCCCGACACGACCCGGCATGAGGAGTCCTTTTTCACGCCGGTCAGGTCGCGGGCGAGGATCGCATCCCTCGTGGTCGCCTTCCCGCATCCGGACGAAGCCCAGCCGCCGAACCGCGTCTCACGATCGTAGCCGCCCGGCCTGGCGTCCGCCGTGCCGATCCGGCCGGCCGCATCCAACTGGGTCCGCCATGCGGCCGCATCCCCCGTCGGGGCCGTGTCCGGGGTTTCCCCCGTGCCCTTCGCCCCCGCGTCCGTCCCCCCGCCCGTATGGACGCCGAACAGGGAGAGCAGGCCCGACAGGCTTCTGGCATCCGGATTGCGTCCCGCATCCCCCTTCCTCGGTTCGGTCAATGCGGCCGTGGACGCGTCCGGATCCCCGACGCCCAGCGTCTCGGACACGGTCCGCCAGCCTCCCGAGGAGACGAGCACGACGACGAGCACGCCCACCATGACCATGGTCGCGATCATGGACAGCAACCGCCGGAACGGGCCTCCCCCGCCATTCCGCCGCATGGTCACGCCTCCGGGATGTAGACGGGGGCCTGCACCTGTTCGAGCAGCCAGTTGATCATGGGCGTCAATCCGTTCATGTTCAGGCCGAGCACGCCCATGACGCCCATGATCATGATCGCGGACAGGAGCAATGCGAGGACGCGCAGGCCCATGGAGAACGCGGACCGGGTGCGGTCGAACGCGAAGCCCACGAGGAGCGCGACCATGAGGACGATGAAATACACGCCGAACGCGCCCGGCGCGGTGACGCTCGACCAGAATGCGCGCCAGCCGGTGACGCCGATATCAACAATGCTCATGGCCTCCCCCTATGCCCCAAAGGGGCCCGTCGTACGGGACGACGGCCCCCGGGGGAGACGAGGGACATGATGGCGGATGCCGATGGACGGGATCGGCCCGTGACGGGCGTGGAACGAGAGGCCGCGGGCGTGTTCGACGAAAACGCGCGCCTGCGCGGACCCGACCCGCGGCCCGGGGATGACGGCGCGATCATATTGGAGGCCGGGGGCGGACGGCCACGGACCGGCGCCGGCGATGCATCATGCCCCGTTGCGCACGCATAGCCTCCGCACGCAACGGGAACCGGAACGGACGGAGAAAACGGCGTCATGACCATGGACAGGAACAACAGGAGCCACAAGCCGAAGGGCACGCCCGAAGGCGGCCGATACGAGACGAAAGGCGGCGCCACGGGCCCGGATGACGTGAGGCCGCCCACCACGGCCGAAAACGCGTCCGACATCCTCGACCGGGCACGGGAATACGGCCTCGACTGGGATCTGCTCGCCGGACGAAGCGAGAACGGGCGCAGTATCAACCTGGACGCGCGGGGTCACGGCGACCGGCGCGTCCACGCGGAACCCGACGGGCACGGCGGCTGGGACCTTGTCTACCGGGAATGGAGGAAACCCACATTACGCGAATACAACGGGCCCGGCATCCACCCGTTCGGCGTATTCGGCTGGATGGCCGACCGGATCAACGGGGACGCGGAGACATGGATCCCCATCCGTCGCGGGCACGCCGCCAATGACGACCAGCTGCTCGACGCCGCCGCCGACTGGTGCGGGACCGACTGAAACGGGAAGCCGGCCGACGGCACGCATAGCCGTCCCGCATGAGCAGAGACATGCACGGCCGGACGCACCGGCCCGCCGGACTGCCGAAAGGCGTGGCCGGCACCTACGACAGGAATCCCGGCACGAACGGCGACGACATCGCCCCGCCCATGCCCGTCCACGACGATCCGGGCATACTGCGCCGCGAACTGGCATCCATCCCCCAGCGGGACGGTCCGGAATACGACGGGCTGCGCACCCGGCTCGCCCGCGCCGAACTGGGACAAACGGAATCGAAAGAGAAGCATGCCACCGCCGCCGACATGTTCCGCTCACTCAGCGAAACAGGAGGCGGGACATGGAGTCCGCGAAACGACGCCACTCCCGTTGTCGGGTTCTGTCATTCACCATACCCCGAACGGAGCAGGGTCGTGGCAATGCCCTCCACCACCGATGATTTCGCACGACTGTCCATGGAATATCTCATGGACAATCGCGATCTGCTGTCGAAAGACGGCAACTATCTGGGATTATGGCGCAACCCGGCCGACGACAGATTATATGTCGACGTCTCCGTCTGCGACATGGACGCGCATGACGTCCGGGACGCATGTGCCAAACATGATCAGATAGCCTTCTGGGACATCCAATTGGGTGAAGAGGTCATCGTGAATCCAGACGCGCGATCAGGACAATAAACAAGGAGAACGACAATGGCACGACAGCTTGAAGGCCTATACGATCCGAAGACCGGAGCCGTAGGCATGGCAAAGTTCAGCGTCATGATGATGCGTAAACTCAACGGGCACATCACCAGCCGTCAGGAAATCCTGGACATGCAGGACACGCTGGGCCGCGAATGGACGGAAGAGGATATAAAGGAGATCCTCAAGGCGAACGGGACGTCCGCCGACGATCCGTCGCAGACAGCCTTACGCGCATCGACATGCGGGGGCACGCATAGCCGTCCCGCATGAGCAGAGACATGCACGGCCGCGGCCGGACCGCCGGATAGAGGACGGCCGTCCTGTCCGCGATCGCGCATGCGCCCCCGCGCGCCCGGGACGCATAGCCGGAACCATCATGAACGACAAGCCTCTCTTCGAAATCCGGCAGGGCACGACGCCCATGCTCGTCCACACGCCGCACGCGGGCCGGCTCATCCCCGACAGGTTCGACCGCACCCGCCTCACGGACCCCACCATGTTCGACCAGACATGCGAACAGGTGCGAGACCGGCATGCGGACACGATCGGCCTCATGATCGCCGCCCGGCTCGACGCGACCATCATGCTCGACCACACGACCCGCATGTGGTGCGACCCGGAACGATACCCCGACGACCGGGAGGAGATGAACAAGGCCGGCATGGGCGCCATCCCCACACGCGACATTAACGGGCACCCCCTCTACAAGCCCGGACAGGCACCCGGCATGAGGGAACGCGGACAACGGTTCCGCCTCCTGTACACGCCATGGCACCGCATGCTCGACACCATATGCCAGACCATGCTCGACACGTACGGACGATGCACGATCATCGACGTCCACACCTACCCCCGGGAACCGCACCCATTCGAACCATACGCCGACCAGCCACGCACCCAGACCATCATCGGCCACAACAACGATCCCGCATCCCGGGCGATCGGGGCACGCGCCGCCGCGCTCCTCATGGGCCGCGGCCTCACCGTCGGCGTCAACACCGCACACCGGGGCTCCATCACCCCCGACGGGATACACGACATACGGCTCGCCAGCATCATGGTCGAAACCCGATGGGACACGGCCGCCGACCCCGTGGCACGCCATGACATCGCCGACGCGATCGCACGCGCCACAAGGGGACGCGCATGAAGCCACGCATGCAATACCGGAGCCGACGCATCCAAAACGTCCTGTTCGAACCCGACCATGCGAGCATGATCGTCCGCAACAGGCAGGGCCGCCACTACCTGATCCACGGCGACGACACCCGTCTCATCACCGGGTTCGGCGACCCCCTGGACGCGCCCGCCACCATGGGCTACGGCATCTACCATGACGCCGACCGGCCGAACACATTGTGGATACGCGACCGGACCGGCCTGCGCCCCATCCAAGGCGTGGCCGCCACGCCGCTCGAACGCGACGCGCCCTGGAGCCGGGTGGCGACACGCATCCCCAACCATCCCATCCCCAGCCCATACGCATAGGCGCACCGCATGAGCACAGACAGGAACAACCGGAGCCACAGGCCGAAGGGCCTGCCCCAAGGCGTGGCCGGAACATTCGAGCCAGGGACGGGCGCCGGACCCGATCCCGACGTCCGTCCACCCGAACCGCCCGACCGCATCGAACTCATGGAACTCGAACGCCTCGCCCGGACCATGCCCATCCCAGCCCCCGGCGACATCGCATGGCGGTTCGGCGAACACACCATCCCCCAGCAGGCCATCGACATGCGCTACGGGCGCGACGACATACGCCTCCAACGGCTCGTCATCCTCACCCACGCGGACGAGGACACACGCCGCATGCTCGCCATGCACATGCACGACCACGATTGGATCCGCAGCCACGCCACACCCCTGTTCAAGGACCGCGCGTGCGTCATCATCCCCCGACCCGACCCCTGGGAGACGACCGGCACGAACCCGCCCGCCGACGCCACGCCGGACACGCGCCCCGTCTGGCCGCACCCCGTGGACACGGACCTGATCGCCGACGACTGCGCCGCCCACCTCGACATCCGACACTCATACACGCCCACACGCGTCAGCCGCACGGGGAACGAAACCCACATCGAATGCGTGGACGACACGACCCACGCACGCCGCTCCTACCGGACCGAATCGAACATCGCGCATCTCCCCGACGGAGCCTGCATCGAACATGCGGCCGACGAACGATGGCATGTCGTCCACGACGATCCGCCGCTCCCCCCACGCCCCGCCGACAGGCCGCCTGCACGCGAAGACACGCACCCGCATGACCCCCGACCCGACACGGAACCGGAACCGGAACCGTCCAGACGATCCGACGACGCGGACAGGCCGCGACGCCCGGCCGCCGACCCGCGCATGCGCCAGGCCTGGATCCGGTTCCTCACCGGACTGTTCCAGGGCGTGTCCAGCATCATCCGCGAATCCAGGCGCGCCCGCTGACAGGGGGCGCCATGCGCGCCGTCCGGCGCATGCCGCGGACGAAAACGAAAAAAAAAGAAACAAAAAAGAGGAAAAGAAAAAAGCAAAGGAAGAAAAAACAGGAGAGGAAAACACGATACGACACCATCCCCTCAGCCATCAGAGAAGAAAAAAGACAGGACACCGACACCAAGGACACACACGACGGACACCACACCACGGCAAAAACCACACCACAAAACAGCATCACATCAAGGGGAGGAACCGGTTTTCCTTGCAAAAAACCGGGTTTCGGCATGGTTTCCATGCCCGGACGCCAGGATATCCCCTTTATGAGGGACGCATACCCGATCCGCAAGGGACGATGGAAGGGAAGGCGTGCATGATCACCGTCAGTTTCGACGACACGACGGCCGGGCCGGACGACCTGCCGTTGCTTCGGATCGCGGATGCGGCGAACCGGATCCATGGCATGGACGCGCGGCGGCTGCCGGGCCTGCTGGAATCATCCTGGCTGGACTGGGCGCCGCCCTCCTCGCGTCTGCCCGACGTGGACGCGCCGTCGCCGCCCGGCCGGGACGATTGGCTGTGGGCGCGCGGGCATGCGGGACTGCTGGGGTTCGACGTGTCCGCCTACGGGTCGGGCATGATGTTCGCGTCCATGCTGGCGAAGCGTGCGGGCGTACGCCGGGCGGGCTGGTCCGCGCTGGCGTTGGCCTGGTGCGCGCGCATGGCCCGGTTGGATGCGCGCGCCTGGACGCTGGCCCTGCTGGAGCATGATCCGGCGCGCGTGCAGGCCGATTCGCTTCGGCTTGTGCCGGTGGGCCCGTTGTCGGGGTTGTGGAGCGTGTGGGCGTCGCCCGCGTTCATGCCGGGCGTGACGGGGCCGGATGTGGCGTGCGCGTTGATGGATTGCGCGCGTGCGGGACGTTATCGGTCGGATCATGTGGTCGCGCCGGACGGCCGGACGGTCACGATCCCGGATATGGTGTGGGATCGCGTGGATTCGATGGGATTGGCTTCCGTGTTCGCTGACACGGGGTTCTAGAACAGGGACGTCATTGGCGCGCGTACACATGCCATTCGTCGTTCTCGCGGATGGTCCGGGCCTCGTATTCGTGGTTTTCGAATCCGCGGCGTCGTCCGCCGCGGATCTTCCATCGGCCGCGTTCGTGGCCTTCCGGTCGGCGGCGACGCCGATATGCCGCCGGCCCGGATGCGCGTCGGGCCAGACGGCGGGTTCAGGCCCGACGCGTTTGACCGTGCCGACGGGGCGTCGTTCCTCGGGGCGCGCGTCCAGTCCCCGTTGACGGCATTTTGTGAGGAACCGGCCGGCGTCCCGTTCGTCCTTGAACAGGATTCGTGTCATGCTGTTCGTGGACGGCGGTCTATTCCACGGGGTTGCGCCTGCATGCGCGGGCGGCGTGGATCATGCGTCCCGCGTCCGTCTGACGAGCAGCCGCTTGTACAGGCGACGTCCGTCGATCGTCGGCGCGTCGAGGTTGTCGAGCAGCATGAACCCGTTGCCGGGCGCCCAATGTTCGAGGAAGTTCAACGGGACGCCCATCGGCCCGTCGTGATCGTCGGGCATCATGCGCATGGAGTCCACGTTGATCGCGTCGTAGGCATCATATTCCGGATACTCGTCCTCATGTCCCCGGTACGTGTGTCCCGTGGGAGGCCAGGTCTTGTTGGCGCGTGCGGCGGCGAGGCTGGTGAGCCATCGGATGCTGTTGACGCCGACCGTGCCGTCGGGCCGGATCATGCTTCCCGTCTTCGGTCGGTCGTCGGGCAGTCGGAAGAACATGCTGCCCGAGTGGATGCTCAGGCCGACGAGGCAGCGTCCCTCCTTGATCATGGGCAGCACGTCGTTGGCGGTCAGGAGGTTCAGGTTGGCGATTATCAGGTAGTCGGTGTCCGGATGCCGGCGGAGCATGCGCATGAACCGGATGGCCTTGCTGAACGGCGGGTTGGTGACGACGATCGCGCCGGGCCGGTCGAGCAGGCGTTCGCATTCGGACGAGTCGAAGGAGCCGTCGCCGTCCAATGGGCGGGCGGCCAGGTCCGCGATCGAATACCCGTCGCGGCCGTCGTTGTCCACATGCCATTGCATGGCGGGCGTCCCGTCGTCGAACAGGGTGCCATGGTCGGGTTGGAAGCTCGTGCAGGTGAGGGACGCGATTCCGTATTCGTTCATGTGGTCGAGCGTCCATGAGACGAACATGCTCCTGTCGGGCCGGTCGTTGCAGTCGCAGATCACGTGACGGTCTTTCAGATCCGTCCTGTAGTGTCTCAGCTCCCTGTCGATCGCCTCGTATGTCGTGTAGAATTCGTCGGCCTTCGCTGCCTTCGCGCCGGTCAGCCACCGGTGGTGTTTCGATGATCCCATGCCCCGTCGTATGCGTCAGGGGCACGGTTTTCCGGTCGGCTGTCAGACGGCGGGACCGTTGCGGTCTCACCCCCCGGATGCCGTTCGGCGGCATGTCATGCGGGGACGAATACGGTTTCGACGTGAACCAGCCGTGCACGCCATGACCCGTCCTGCGCTCCGATACGGACGGGGCCATTCCAGGGGTCCGCAAAGGCGCGGGCTCCGGGGCGGCCCCTTTTCCTTTCCGTCCTACCTCTGCGCGCCCTTGCGCAGGTTGCAGTCACGGCACAGCATCTGGCAGTTGTCCGGCACGGTGTGCCCGCCACGGCTCCACGGGACGATGTGGTCCGCATGCATGTCCGCCAGGCCGAACTCGCCGCCGCACACGGCGCACCGGTGCCCTTGGGCTTCATAGGCGGCGCGCTGGGTGCGTTTGTCGAACGCCCGGATGCTGAGTCTCCGCTCGTCGCCGTCGAGCAGATACCGGTAGACGCCGCTCTTGCGGGTCACGTCCTCGTCGGCCATCAGCTCTTGGACGCGGGCCTCAAGCGCGTTCGGGTCCAGGTCGGTACGGTCCCGGTTCGCATCGTACATGGGACCCCATGGCAGGCCCTTCATCTCCCGCCGGTAGACGGGGAACACGGCCTGCGCCCAGTCGAGCACGCTGCGGAAGTAGCTCCACAGCGCCTGCGCGGTCGGGTCGTGCTGGTGTGTGCCCATGTAGTCCTCGACGCTCGCGCCGTGCCGTGCGGCCGCCCAGCCGAGCACGGTGGCCAGATAGTCCTGCCGGATGGCCGAGCCCTTCAGCCAGTCGCCGCCCACCTGGACCGCGGGGCCGTCCGGCTTGCTGAAGCGGGCGCGGGCGTCCGTGACCCATGGGCCCGCGTATACGGCGTTCAGCAGCTCCTGGTCGTTCAGCTGGACGCCGGCGATGTTGACGATGCGGAACCAGTCGAGCTTCTCCGACTCGGTGCCGGAGCATACGTACACGGTCAGCGGGTAGCCGAGGATACGCTCCTTGACGTCGCGGGGCAGGTTGAAGAAGAACCGCCCGTCGAGGCTGTACTGTCCGGCCACGTAGGAGCAGACGCTGATGGTGCGCTGCTGGCCGTCCATGACCTCGTAGCGTGGCCGCGCGTCGGGTCCCCGGTCCACCCAGTACATGACGTTCAGCGGGAGCCCCTTGAGTATGGTGCGCATCACCTCGTCGCGCCGGTCGTCCCGGTAGACGAACTCGCGCTGGTAGGGCGGGCGCACGTCCAGGTTCCCGCCGTAGGCGGTCACGCCCCCGACCGCATCGTCCGTGTAGCCTTGGCTCAGGTCGCGCACCGCGACGGTGATGGGTTCGACGTTCAATTGGATGCCTCCTTGCGGCGGATGAGGATTCTCACGTAGGTCTTCCGTCCTTTGATGGTGCAGTCGTTCACGAGTCCGTTCGCCAGATTCGTGGCAATCGGATGATCGCGGTCTATCGGCTCGGTCTGCGGCGTATGGTGATGCGGGCGTACTTCGATTTGCCGTTGACCATCGTGTCCTTCGGATTGTTGAACAGCCCGGCTATCGCCGTCGCCGGACGAGTATGCGAAAGTACGGTTGTACTCTCTCTCTCTCTCTCTCGGGTGAAGACCAGGTCGCGTCCGTCATCGCCCTTGCGGAACGCGACGATGTCGAATTGGTCCGGGTTGTACTTGTCCATGAACGTGATGGGCACGCCCATCACGCCGTAGTAATCCTCGGGGATGTCGGCCACCTTCGACACCTCGATGGCGTCGTAGTTGTCGTACTTCGGGTAGTCGGTCTCATGGCCCTTGTACCGGCGGTAGAGCAGCAGGTCCTCGTGGCGCTTTTTGATGTCCAGGTTGGTGTACCAACGGCACAGGCCGTTGACTTGTTTGGTGGTCCCCTCGCCGGGGATGGTGAAGTCGGACGGCGAGGTGAAGCCCAACCAGATCTTGTCATCGCGTAGGAGCGGAAAGATCTCCTTGTAGGTAATGGCGTTCTTGTTGCCCAGTACCACGAATTTCTTGCCATGTTCCACGAGCGTCGCCACATACTCGCGGAACAGGCTGAACGGCGGATTGGTCACGACGATGTCGGCCTCGTCGAGCAGTTCGAGGCATTCACGGCTGCGGAAGTCCCCGGCGCCGTATTCGCCGTCCCCGTGGAGCTCGGCCACCTCGTTGCCCGGGGCGTTCAACAGCACTTTGACGTCCTCCATGTCGAAGCCGCCGTCGCCGGTCGTATCCTCCACGTGGGTGACGATGGCCTTGTAGGCGTGACGCGACGGCGCGTCCGGTTCGTCACCGAACAGCGACGGCTGGTACTCGGCCCCGGCGATAGGCGAGCCGCAGTAGCTCGTCGCCATCAGCTTCTTCAGTCCCAGATGGTTGAAGTTCAGGGCGAAGTACCTGAAGAAGTTCGACTCGTAGGGGTCGTCGCAGTTGCAAAGCACGGTCCTGCCTTTGAAATGCTCCGAGTAATGCCTTAGCTCGTTCTCGATGTCCGGCATTCGTGTGTAGAACTCGTCGTTCTTGGCCTTCTTGGCGGCTGATAGTTGGTTGTTGCCCATACCGGGCGCTATGCGTCGCGGCGAAAGGAAAGGTGCCGCCGAAGCCTTTGGCGGCACGGCCCGTCCTGGGCGGATACGCCGACGGGCCGCCGCCAATAAGCCGGGAGTCCCGCACCGTTTGCCGAACATGACAGGAGGCCGCCTCATGGGATAATCCCGTGGGGCGGCCTCCTTACGACTATTCGACGCGTTCCACCTTATCGTCGAACAGATGGAACCCATGGCGTGCGGCGGCGACGCCCTGCGGTGTCCTGTCGGCCAAACGGCGTAGGTCGCTGTCGTCGTACGCTTTGATGGTCAGCGTGCAATGGTAGCCTCCCTCGCCCTTGGTCAGGTCCAGGTCGGGGTCGGCGAGAAGCCCCTCGCGGTCGGGCTTGCTTCCTTGGGGATAGCACAGTTTGAAACGGACGGTCCAATCGGCGGGCTCGCCGATCTCATACTCGTCCGACTTTGCGCCGGGAATCCTCGCGGTGATGTCCGCAGCCTGACGGTTCGCCCGTTCGATGCGGTCCGTCTTGCCCTGATGACGGTCGAGCCAAAGATTCACCGCATGGGACACGTCCGCCCCTTCGGATCGGGTGCAGTCGCAGTCGACGTGGACGCGAAGCGCATCCTCATCCCCGTCATATCCGGCCGTGACGGTCACAGCCTTGTGGCAGATGGGGCATTCGCGCCCCGCATACAGGTCGCGGAACCGCCCGAACGATTCGACGCAACGATTCCACCTCCAGGTGCGCCCGTACAACAATTCCTCATCGTATCCATGCAGGAAGGGGCAGTGGTCGCTCCGCCAATGCCGCCATCCGATATGAAGGAGCTTCTTGCCGGGAAAACATTCGACGTCCGGCTCCTTGCCGCAAATCGGGCACGGCTTGAACTTGTCTTTTTTCATGGTTGTTATCCATCCTTTCGTTTCGATGGTTTCCACCCCCTCATGCGGGGCTCAACGGCCGGCTATGCGGCGGGGCGCATGGTTCCGGGCATAAGGAACTGCGCCCACGGATTTCGACGTGGTGCGCCGCACATTCGACGACGCCTACGTGGAGCTGCCCGAATCGGGCATATCGTACATTCTGAATGGAATCTGACCCGCTGGGACCGATTCCGCCAATCGGAGGCGCGCACCCGGAAGTGGCGGCCCTGACGTACCTGAGTTGATCTCGGACAGAGAGGCCCGTCTTCAGTGCTCGTGGATGGCGGGCATTCCGGCGCCCATATTGTCATCCACCGACAGGATCGAGAATGCCGAATGGTTCGCCGGACTCAAACGCAGGAAGACCATTGGAGGCCGCATCCCCGGCTTCAAGTCGCGCCATCGCGGCCTGGGTTTCGTCTGCTGGCGCAACGCCTCCCGATCAGGCAACGCCATATTCCATAAGACCGGCCGGAAGAGCGGCGTGGTCGTCATCACCGGCATGAACCCGAAGCGATGGGTCAAACCCGGCGAAAAGGCGCATTGGCGCATCATCGTCCATGTGCGTGTCGGTCAGGAGATACGGCCGTATACGAGCGTCCATGTCGATTGGACCCATCGGACGCTCGTGTTCGTCAATATGCCCTTGCCATTGCCTCGAACAGGTGACGGCGTTATCGGCCTCGACCGTGGCTGCGTGCATACGCTCGCTTCGTCTGATGGAACGTTCGAAGACATGCCGAAGCCGTCGAAGACCGAATTGAAACGGTTGAAGTATCTTCAGCGCCGAATGGCCCGGCAGGACCGCGTCAACGAAGCGCGGGGCGGCAAAACCGCCAAATTCGTCTCCAAGCGCAGGCAGAAGACGCTAAGCCGGTTCAACGCCCTGCAAGGCCGCATCGTCCGGCGTAGGAACGACTGGATCGAGAAGACCACCACCACGCTCGCCAAGGCCAACATTCTTATCGCCCTGGAGGACCTGGACGTTCAAGCCATGACGAAGCGCCCAAAGCCGAAGCTTGATCCGGCTAAGCCGGGCCAATACCTCCATAACGGAGCCAAGGCCAAGGCCGGGCTCGACCGGTCGATTCTAAGCAACAATTGGAGTCGCATATCGAAGCGGCTTCAGGACAAGATGGACGCCAACGGCGGACGTCTTGTCCTTGTTCCCGCCGCCTATACCAGCCAGACCTGCCACAAGTGCGGGCATGTCGCCAAGGAGAACCGCGAGAGCCAAGCGGTCTTCCATTGCGTCGAATGCGGGTATGAGGCGAACGCGGACACAAACGCGGCCATGAACATATTGGGCCGTGCTTTGATTCAAACGGGCGGGGGCACCGCCTAGGACGTGGAGGATCCGCATTGGCGGCCCGATGAAGCGTCAACCCCCTCAACCCAGGCCGGAAGTTCCGTTGAAGTCCGATCTGCGAAGGGAATCCCCCGGCTTTAGCCGTGAGGAGGATGTCAAAAGATGGCGTTCGCCGACACGCTGCGCGAACTCCAGGAGGACGGCTGGAACCCGCAGGCGGGGCGCGAATACCGGAAATCCAAGGAGTTCAGGAAACTGGAGCAACAACTGTTGGACGGGAGGAAACCGACCCGACGCTACCGGCAGCTGCGCGACGCGTTGTGCGATGACGAACACGGGTACCGGGCGTTCATGGCCGCGGATCCTGACGTGTTCGACCCGGACGAGAGAATCGTGAAGCCGTTCGCCGGACTCGGCCCCGACGTCGGCCAGGCCGCCATGCTGCGCCTGGCCGCCAAACACCGGGGCGTCACCGGGGCGCTCGCCCTGGCACGCTGGGATCCGGGCATCGAATACGTGACCGCGGACGCGAAGACCCACACGTTCCGCATGGAGCATGACCGGCCGGGAATCGGGCGCATGAGCGACGGTGGCACGTATCCGGTGGGCCATACGATCATCACGGCGAACGGCGTCAAACCGTCGAGCGTGATGAGCTGGATCCACCGGGAGGAGCCCGGCTCGCCCGCCTGGGAGCGACGGGCCCGCCGACGGTTCGAGGAGTCGAACGGCGGCGAATGGACGGCCGCCGAAGACTGACAGGGACGCATGCCTCCGACTGGAATCGTTTATGGACGGCGGATGACGGGAAAGGAGATACAACCCATGACAGGACGAACGGACAAAGCATACGCCTATCTCCTCGATGACATGGAGACCGAAGCCGCCGGAAAGGCCTGGGAGCGGATGAGAGAACCCGAGCATCCCATACTTTTCCCCCAGACCCTCGCCGAGCTCATAGGCCGGCTCCACGGCCTCGCGGACGAAAAAGGGTATGACGCGAACGCCCTATCCCGGAAGACCGGCATACCCGAGGCCCGTATCAACGCCATCTTCAACGACGGGACGATCAGCATCGGGGAGGCCGATGCACTGTCCGAAGCCATGGGGTACGAGCTCATGCGACACCCGGAGGGAATTGCTAGAGCATGAGACCATGGATGAAGGCAGGCGCGGACCGTGTCGGCATCTCACGTTGCCCCCTGCATTTTCGATTACGAACGGATATTTCCGTCGATAGCCACCTGTTCGCTTGATATCCGAAAGTCGTTGTCCGGTCGAGTAGCGCAAGGGCCGGATATGATGAAACCTACGAAAGGTAGAATCATATGGAGCAGAAGTATATTTTTTCCGATAATCCGGTATTGGGAATGGCTGTCGATCGCATCGACGATTTGACATGGAGGACGGTAAATCTGATTCGCGATATTCCCTATACCGCGGTCCGATCGATTGTCAGATCCGGCCGGGCCGTGGCAGGACGGCCTGTGGAGGAAACGGGGATCATATATTCGACATATAGGGCATACGACGTTATGACACGGAACACGGCATCTGGTTTGACGTCCCATGACCTGCGACGTTATGCCGGCATCCTAAGTTTGCATGAACCTAAGGCATCGGCGGTCTTCGACTACTGGCATGTCATGCTTTCCCTGTGGAAGATAGACAAACGTCTTGCGCTTGTATGCTGCAATCATCAGTTGATTCATGAAAGAAAAGGGTTGTTCCTCCCCTCGAAGCAGCGTATGAGATTGTTTTCACAAGCCCGGTCCGCCAATGACAAGGACTTGTTCGACTATGGGTGCATAAGCCTTGAACCCGGCGGTCTGACCGCTAAGGAGCTGGATGATGCAAAGTGATGCAAAAGGGAACTGGCATGATTCCAAAGGCCGGTTCATGGACAAGCCGAAGCGGATCCCGAACGATGTCGCGCCCCCGATGCCATACCAGTCGGCGCGAGATCGATGCATCGAGTACGCCAAACGTCAGAATATCGATCTGATTTGGAAGGCCGCCAGCATCGAAGTGAGAGGGCTGACGTTCCCGGAAACCGAAGAGATCTACGCCGGAGTGAATCCCGAAAACGATCAGGAGGTCAGAAAGGTCCTTACGGTCAACAACATCAAACGGGCATGGGAATTCCTACTGGAGCACTCCGACGACTGGCTTGATTGGCATTACCTCAGCGAATACAACCGGATTTGTGGCCAATACCTCGAAAAGGAACCGGGGGCCATGAGGAACCGTCCCGTCTCCATAACCGGAACGGACTGGCAGCCCGCGGTCATGGTCCATCCGGATGACGTGCTCCGCGACATCGGCGAAGCGATGGACGAGGAAACGCCTTCCCGTCGGGCCACGCATCTTTTTGCCGTGGCATGCAGGGGGCAATGGTTTTTCAACGGAAACAAAAGAACCGCCACCATGGGCGCGAACCATGTGATCATACACGACGGAGGCGGGGTTTTCGCATTGCCGCCGCAGAAAATCGATACCGAATTCTCGGACGAGCTCCTCCGATACTACGAAACGAACGATCTGCCTCGTATCATGGACTGGCTTGAATATCATGCCATAGGCCATATCGAGGATGACGGTCGAACCAGCGCCCAGCTCGACGGGGTCGACGAATAGATCATGGGGATGCATGCGCATGGGCATCGGAACATGCACCTTGTGAGAGAGGATCATCCCATGCGCGTCGTCGCCCTGTTGCAGGATCGTCTCCCGTTGGATCCGGAACGCCGGCTGAAGGTGCCGATCATCCGGCCGGGGGATGACATGGTGGCGGTCCGCCGCCGATTGGGCCGCTACCTGTACGATTCATTGGAGAAGGACACGGACCGCGAGGCGTTGGCCAAGGCCACCGCGAACGCGATCTGGCCGGGCTGCACGCCCATCGGCCGTGACACGGATGCGGAGATAGCGCGCGACCTGAGGCGCACGGAATCCAAGACCGGCAGCCCCGCGATCGCATTGCGGCATCCGGCGGGGCGGATCATCCTCATCGGGCTCGGCCCGCACAAACCCATGCTGGCGAGAATCGACTACAGGTACCGTATCTCGAAGCGCACCGTGGACACGGTCAGCCTGCCAAGCCTGCTGGCCGCCCGCATGATCATGGAGCATATGGCGAACCCGGATCCGGAGGGGCCGATCCGCGACATCCTGTCCGACAACCGTCACACATGGCAGTACTTCCATACGAACATGGACCGCCGGTTCGAAGGGATCCACGGATTGGTCGTCTCCTGCGCCACGCATGGGGTGCGGCTGCCCGACCCGCCCGAGCCCGGCGACGCGAAGGCGCTGCTCGCATGGACGGCCGGGGCGGGGGCGATCGGCCTGGACTGCGATGACGCGCGTGTGAAAGGCCTGCTGGCGGAACGCCTGGAATGGGTGCGATGGACGGCGGAGCTGCGGCTTGCGGCCGAGACGATCCTACGCGTCGAATCGGATTGGCGCATGAACCGGGATCTCGCCCATCGCACGGAAAGCGGCGTATCGGCGACCGTGTTCGAGGACAAGAAACACAGGGATCCGAAGCATGACGCGGCGGGGCAAGTCAGCCCGTTCGCCGCGAACTTCGACCGGATCGAGGTCGATGATGACATGGATCTAGCCCTGTTCGCCCGACTGGGCGCCGAATGGGAGGCGTTGAGGCCGGTCGTCCCCGTGTCCGGGACGCGCGCCGCATTGCGGTTCCGCTACACGGGACGCCATCGCGCGGACGGCGTCTACTATACGGGCCTCGACGCGATCGCCGTCGACCCGCGCCATCCCGCCTCGTTCGGCCACGAGCTCATGCATCACCTCGACCACACGTGGGGGCCGTCCGACCTGAGCCTCGACCCGCTGTTCCGCCCCTGCTCGACCGGTATCGGGAGACCGTGGACACGGCGCGCATGAAGGGTTCGAACCCGGACCGTTGGCTCGCCCCCGCGGAGGCGTTCGCAAGGGCCGGGGAGATCTGGCTGCGCATGCGCCTCGGCAAGGACGGCAGCCTGCTTGCCCCCGAGGAGCATTACAAGACCGACTGGGCGTACGCCCCCCTACCGCGGCCGATGGGATGAGATCGGGGCCGTGTTCGACCGGCTGTTCGCCTAATACGCGTTCTCCCTCAGCCTCCAGACCCCATCCCCGTACGTATAGACGAGATCCGCGCGGATGCGCAGCACGTCCAACGGGAACGGATCGTCCGGGTCGGACAGCCACCGGTCCATGCTCCGCCGCAGCCGTTCCCGCACCTCGGGGACATCCGTGTCGATGGCGGTGACGAACGCGAGGCAGCCGTCCTTGTACGTGATGGCGCACCACCCGTCCGGCGGCATGCCGTCCAGGATCTCGCGCCCATCCTCCTCCAGCAGGCGGCCTATCGGATCATCGCAAACGTCTCCCATACGCCCCGGTATGCGTCACCCGCGTCCTTTCGCATAGCCGGCCCGCATGATCAGATTCGAATACGAGTACCCCGTCCATGTGAAGACCAAATCGGGCGACAGCATCCTCTTCGATCCGGCGAACAACGGCAGCCACCGGGCTCTGCTCGACCGGCAGATAGCGAAATGGCAGGCCGGGCATCCGGAGGCCAAGGCCGCCCGCCTCGAGTTCATCGACCGGGACCGGCATGTCGCCGTCCTTGTCGACCGGCAGTCGTCCAGCGTCGACATGCGCGACGATTCCAGCCTCGAAATCAACCTGAGCGCCGAACATTCGAAGCCCAGCAAGGGCGCCGAGGTGCAGGCCGTGTACGAGACGAAATACCCCGGATACCGGCTCACCGTGTTCCACCCGTACGAGGGCAAGGCGCTGCTCGAACGTTTGACGGACGCGCAGGCCACCGCACGCGCCCAGATCGCCACCGAACTAGGCCTGCACGACTGGGATCTCAGGGTCACGCCTTTGGAGGACGGCGGATGGAAGGTCCTCCTCGACGAGGGCATCACCTACCAGCCGTCCAAAATGGACACGCGCATGGAGAAGGCCTGCCTGACCGTCGGCCGGCTCGGCTGGTGGTTTGACGCCGACCCCGACACCGGCGTCATCGAGATCCATCCCGGCGAGCCGCCCACCTTCCCCAAACTCGTCCCCTTCCCGTTCGACCGGATCGGCGACCCGACCGTCCGCGACAAGACCCCGTTCGGCATCCGACTGGCCCGCCCCGGCGAGACCGGCGAACCCGCGTTCGTCGACTGGACCCAATCCCTCGGCCTCCTTATAGCCGGATTGTCAGGTGGCGGCAAGGCTCTTCCCTTGGATGCGCGTATCCCCGTGCCCGTCTCCGAACGCTTCCCCGCCGGCTGGGCTAGGAACCGGGACCTCAAAGAAGGCGATCCGGTGTACGGGCGCGACGGGCGGATCATCCCCATCAAGGACTTCAGCGACGTGGAGGAGCTGCCCATCTACCGTCTGACCCTGTCCGATGGTCAGATTCTGGAATGCGCGGACGACCATCTGTGGACCGTATCGGATTCCGTCATGCGCCAGGCCATGTCCGACGAACGAGGCCGGGAGCGACGCGAACAGACCATCCGGCTCGTGAATCGTTTGCGTGACGAAGCGGCCATGGTCGGGGGTGGCGTGAGAGCCAACCGACGCCATATCGCCATCGACCACGCGCTGTCCCCTAGTGTGACCCAGAACTGCGCGGAACGGCATGATCTGGTCGGGTCGGATGGCCTGTGCGACGAGGCGGAACTGCTGCACGCCATCGCCGACGAACGCGAATCCTACGTCATGCCCGGCGGCGTATGGGCGAACACCGTCGAAACGATCCTCACTGCACGCGAGATATCGGAGAATCCGAAACCTCACGGCAAATGCTGGGGCATCCGCCTCGCCAATCCCATCGAGAATCCGGACGCCAATCTGCCGCTCGGCCCGTATTTCCTCGGCACCTGGCTTGGCGACGGCATCTCCCGTGCCGGGGCCATCTGTCTCAACGATGACGACGAACCGCATATGCAACCCGACATTCTCTCCAGTCTGGGTGGTTCGATCCGTCGCGGAGAGGTTGAACACGGGGCGCATACCTGGTTCTATGACATGGATGACGGGCGCATCCTCGTAACCGAACTCAAAAGGCTCGGCCTGTACATGGACAAGCACATACCCGCCGTCTATCTGCGCGCCTCCAAGAGCCAGCGCCTCGCCCTGCTCCAGGGGCTCATGGATACGGACGGTTCGGTTTCCAGTCGCGGATCATGCGAACTGTGCTTCACCAATCAGCGGCTTGCCGAAACCGCATTGGAGCTCATCCGCTCCCTGGGCATCGCCGCCGGCATGCACTCCGGACGGGCGGGCTATACAAAAGACGGCGAACGTGTGGAGGCCGGCATCCGGTATCGGATCCATTTCACCACCTCCAAACCCGTGTTCCGCCTGCCCCGCAAACTGGCACGGCTCAAGACCTACACCCGTTCCACGCAGGATTGGCTGTACATCACGTCCTGCGAGCCGACGGGACGCACGGAGCCGGTCCGCTGCCTGAATGTCGCGACCGACGACCACCTGTTCCTCATGGAAGGGTTCGTGCCCACGCACAACAGCGTCACCATCAACGACGTGACCACGTTGGGCATCGGCACTGGCGCGGAACTGTACGTGATCGACCATTCCACGAAGGCCACCGACTACTACTGGTGCCGGCCGTGGATCGCGGACCGGGGCTGGGGCGCGGATTCGCTGCTCCAGACCGCCGGACTGTTGAAATGGCTGCTCGACGACATCGAGGACGGCGGCGAGCGCGCCAGGGCGTGGAAGAGCCACGGCTGGCAGAACTGGTACGACGACCTGTCCGACGAGGACAAGAGACGATACCCGTACCGGCTGATCGTCGTGGACGAATTGTCCCAGCTGACGGTCGGCGCGAAGGATGCGACCAGCCTGCCGAAGAACCCGCTGCCGCCGGTCATGGAGAAGATGTTCGAACAGCAGGTGAAGGCGCTCATCCTGTCCACCCTGATCCGCATCCTTCAGATCGGCCGGGCCTATGGCTACCGGGTGGTGGTCGCCACCCAGATCGCGTCATCGACGACGGGCATGCCGCCCGCGTTGCGCGGCAACCTGGGCAACAAGGTCATCATGGGCGCGAAGGTCAACGACGCGCAGAAGAACCTGATCTTCAACATCGCGAAGGACGTGCCCGACATTCCGGCGAACGTGATCGACGAGGGCGTGTCCAAGGGCGCGGGACTGAGCGAGATGGAGGGGCAGCCGCCCTACGATTTCAAGAGCTCGTTCCCCATGCTCGGGCATCATGCGGGCGTGGCGGCGCTCGGCAAGGCTTTGGCCGAACGGATCGGCCTGCCCGACGGGATCGGCATGGACGAATACCTCGACTCCCTGGACAAGGACACCCCATCCAACCCGGAGTTCGAACAGCGGGTCATGGAACGCATCCGGTTCCCCGAGGCGGAATCGTATCTGCGTTTCCCGTTCCTGCAGGCCATCAAGGACAAATGGGATGAAAGCCTCGACGAGTACGGCGGCGGCCCCTCCGCTCCGGGGCCGGAGGATGACGGGGATGACGGCACCGCTCCCGCCGGCCGACCGGTCGCACCAGCCGGCCCCGGTCCGGAACCGTCCGGCCCGCTCATGGACGCGGCCGAACTGGCGCGCATCATGCGCCGGGGCTGATCCAGGTCCCGGTCTCCGGGCCCATCCTGTTCCAATCGGCCAGCCAAACGATGATCCGATCATCATCATGCATGTACCAGGCGCCGAGCAGATCGTTGAACCCCGTGCGTTCCGGTTCCTCCACGGGCACCGTGAGCATGAGCGGCGAACCGGCCCTGACAAGCAGCCCGTTGGCGGCGAGCAGCGCGCTACGCTTGTTGCCGTCGCCGAACGGTTGCGCCTTCGCGAGCCGGGCGAACAGGCGGGATGCCGCGTCCAGGGGATCGCCCTTATCGGATGCGCCCGCCTCCATCCACGAATCCAGGATGATCGGGTCGGGGACGGTCGGCGTGTACGTGCCGTATTTCGTGCCGACGATCACGTTTTCACTGTCGCGCAACACGCCCGGCAGCATGGCCGCGGTGCGTGTCATGGCCGCGTTGATGCCTTTGAACCAGTCGAGATCGAACCGGGTCGTATCCCAATCCGTGTTCAGGACGTATGAGGACGCATCCTTCAGATCGCACAGGAGAGCGTAGTCGTCGCGGGATCCTATGACATCCGGATTGCCGGTACGCAGAAACTCCTCGGTCGCCAATCGTGACGTGTTTAATCCGTCGAACGTGCGACCCATCCGGTAGAGGAGGCGGGCAAGGCCCTTCACGGTGCGCAGTGGGGTCGTGATTGGCGGCGTCACATCATCCACGGTATTCGCATCCCCTTTCGCGAACGTGCCGGCGACGTTCTTCGGCATGCCCGCCGGCAGATGGCTCCGATGATTCCGATCGATCGTCATGCTTTTCGCCGCCTTTCCCGTTCACCGTATCGGCTTCCATGTTAGCGCATGCGCCTTGTCCTCGGCCGGCGCCCGTCCATGAGCCGGATATGCCGTTCAAACCGGATTTCGAGCATGGCGGGCACGCTTTCCATGGGGAACGTGGCCGTCGTGCCGTCGACCAGGCCTTTCATCAGTCCGGCGACCAGTCGTTCCGTCTCGCGGATCGTCTTCCGGTCGGGTGTGTGGAGACGGCGGGAGGACGCGTATGCCAACATGTCGGGCAGTTGGGCGGCGAGCTCCGCGTCATCCATGCCATGTTCGCGGATTTCCCTCAGAACGTCGAGGTCGGCGTCGAGACGGCACGGCCAGGGCGTGTCCGTGTCCCGGCCGGCCGTCACGTGTCCGATGGAGGCGAGCAGGCGCATGGTTTCGCCCTGCAGCTTGCGGCGTTTCCGTTCGTCGAGGCCGTCGCGGGCGAGCAGGTGGAGGTTGCCTTTCACGTTGCCCAGGGCCATGTCGATGGTGTTCCGGCTGGTGAGCCGGCCCGCTAATGGGGCGAGCATGTGCAGGAGGCCCGCGTCCAGAAGCAGGCAGTCATCGGGCAGGCTCAACGCTTCGAGCGTGTTGGGCGCGCCTTTGGTCAGTCCCGTGAGCAGCGGGATGGGCGTGGTGATCGTGATGTCCGGCCCGTGCAGGCCTTTGGTACGGTCGGTTCGGCCGAGGAGGATGTCGTCTGGTTCGGGGGCGAGCACCAGATGGAGGTCGATGTCACTGTCCGGACTGGCGAGTCCGTGCGCGTGGCTGCCGCCCACCCATGCGGCGAGCACGCGACGGTCCATGTAGGGTGTGAGCGCCTGTTCGAAACGGTTCAACGTTCGATTCCCAACGATTCGAGGTAGTCGTCGCCGAGCCGGGCGGCCTGCCGGCCTTCGCGGCTGTGGTTGATGCGGTCGGCCACGTCGCACGCCTCGCGGACGAGGCCGGCGAACAGGCGGACGTCGCCGGTGTCCTTGGCGCCGATGCCGGTCCATGTGATGCGGGCCTTGCCGTAGTCCATGCGGATGGTCACGCAGGCCGGTTCGCCGAGACGCGTGGAGCCCGCCCCGTTGTCGATCCGGTAGGGGCGTTCCGGGTCGTCGAGACGGTGGACGGTGAAGTGTTCGGTGGAGAATGCGATGCGATCGTTCATGCAGGAGGGCATGCGTCCCCGCGGACGGGTTCCATCAGGCTTTACAACATTGTGAAGTTCTTCCGGCCGTCTTGTATGCGTGTATGCATCTGTATGCATCCGGGGATGCATACAGAAAAAGCCCGGAAAAAGCCCGAAAACCCTTATATATAAAGGAAGAAACAAGATTCCTTTCTCTTGTATGCATTGTATGCATCAATATAAGGGGTTTCCTTCCTTTCTTTCGAATCCTCTATAAGGGAATGATGCATACAATGCATACACGCCCCCGGACCATCCCCGGAACGTTGGAACCAAGCCGAAACGGGAAGAAAAAATGTATGCATCCCCGGATGCATACGGATGCATACACGCGAACCGGAATGCATACACGGCCCGATGCCGGCGACCGCCGGCCACCGTTTTGCCGTGAGGGTGCCCCCCGCCTTCAGACGTGGGGAGGACGTCAAGCGATCCCCCCCGATCCGTGGAGCCGCATGCGCGGACTTTACGACATCGTGAAGTTTTCCGACCGTCTTGTATGCATTGTATGCATCTGTATGCATCTCGGGATGCATACAGAAAAGGCTTGGAAAAAGCCCGAAAACCCTTATATATAAAGGAAAAAACAAGATTCCTTTCTCTTGTATGCATTGTATGCATCAATATAAGGGGTTTCTTCCCTTTTCTCGAATCCTCTATAAGGGAATGATGCATACAATGCATACACGTGCGGAGGCCGCCCCGGAACGTTGGAACCAAGCCGAAACGGGAAGAAAAGATGTATGCATCCCCGGATGCATACGGATGCATACAGTCCGGCCGGAATGCATACAGGCCCGATGCCGGCGACCGCCCCGACCGTTTTGCCGTGAGGGTGCCCCCCGCCTTCAGACGTGGGGAGGACGTCAAGCG
>JACXXQ010000229.1_pt1 | contig 35303 bp, 23 predicted proteins | sample 8621361 | NCBI WGS metagenome assembly JACXXQ01 (sample SAMN15503820, study PRJNA645414) | gut metagenome | isolation source: feces | host: Bos taurus | place: USA | collected 2016 | reverse complement strand
TCATGCAAAAAACCTGCTCTGGCTTGATTGCCACAGCAGGTTTTTCTACAAGCTGAGTGAATCTTATTAAGATTCACTGCTCCTTTTTTCGAAAAGCATGGAAAAGAAGGACGTAAAACTGCTACAATACAAACAAAAAAGCCGCCGTTCAACGGCGGTTGAATGCAGGAAAACAGCTTGAGCTTACGATACCCATTATAGGACTTGTGGTGTGTTATAATATTTATAAAAACCAGAGGATTAGGAGGCAAGCAACCATGAAAGATTGGGACTTCGGCTATTTTGGCAAGGGAATTGACGGGTACGTCCACTATATGCAGGCATTTAATCGAAATTTCCCGCAAAGTTCCAGACAGTCCAGAAGGAAACTGGCAAAGCCGAGGCCGCGCTATATACCTCCCAAGGTAGAGGGGGACTTGCTGCAGAGCCTGGCCGAACTGGGAGGGCTGTTCATGATCATTGTGATCCTTCTTGGTGTTTTGTCGCTCTTGCAGTAACAGAACAGAAAGGAAATCAGGATGCCAACGATTTTGATTGATGCAGATGGCTGCCCGGTGGTGGACCTGACGGTGCGAGTCGGCCGAGCCCACGGCGTGCCGGTGAAAATCCTCTGTGACACGGCGCACCGCATTGAGCGGGAGGGTGCTGAGACGCTGGTCTTTGACAAGGGTGCTGACAGCGTGGACTTTGCCCTGGTCAACCGGGTGCAGCCGGGAGGTATTGTCATCACCCAGGACTATGGGCTTGCCAGTATGTGCCTGGCCCGGCGGGCTAGAGTGCTCAACCAGAACGGGCTGGAGTACACGGCCCAGAACATTGACGGTCTGCTGGCCCGTCGGCATGAAAACAAAAAACTCCTCCGTGCCGGCAAGCACCCGAAAGGGCCAGCCAAACGCACGAAGGAGCAGGATGAGGCATTTGCCAGAGCGCTGGAGAAACTCATAAAGAATTGAAAATATATAAGACATATTCCACAAAAACAAGGCTCTATATTCGGCTTTTTGCACAACCTTTTGCATGACAAGCAAACGGCCCTTTTTATTGTACAATACAAATGATACACTGATAACAAATCAAAAAACTGTAGAATGGCGCGCAAAAGGATAAAGGGATATGAAGCTGTTTGAAAAAATTCCGGCAAGTTTCTTTTCCATCTTGGCCTCACCGAACCGGGAACTGTATTGGGCGGCATTGGTCACACTGCATCACCTGTTGGAATATGACCTGAATATTCCCGTAGAGGATTATTGCATCGCGCTGGGCGATACACTGTCCGATATGGAGCTGACGGCAGAGGACACTCTGGATGAGGAAGAACAGCGGTTGATCCGGCAACCCAACGGAAAGGTTCGGTGGATCATCCATCGGCTCAAACGTGCCGGGTGGCTGGATACCGAATATCGGGACGGCACCTTTGAGGAGGTTATTGCGCCGCGGGATTATGCCGATCAGATGATCCGCCTTTTGCTGGAGCTGGAGCAAGCCGAAACGAAAGAGTACAATTCTCTGGTGTTTTCCACCTACAGCGGATTGAAGCAGGCCTACGAAGAAAAATCCGACCGTATGTATGAGGCTTTGCTGACCGCCCGAAGAAATACAACCGAGCTCTTGCAGGATTTAAAAAGCCTTTACCATAATATCCGATACTATCATCAGATCATCGGGCAGACCGTGGACGTGAATCAGTTGCTGCACGACTACTATGATGAATACAAGGGAATGCTGGACAGAATCTATCATCCCATCAAGACAATGGATTCTCTGCCCCATTACCGGCAGCCCATCCTGGATATCCTCAACGCCCTGCTGGTGGATGATGAGATCATGGAGCGTGCGGTAGGTCGGATGCTGCAACTCCACCCGGACGAGGACCCGGCAGAGGCGCGCCGTACGCTGGACTGCTACATACAGGAACTGTTGAGCAGCTATTCCAATGTGGAAGATATTTTGCGGCAGATCGACCGCAAACACAGGGCCTATACACGGGAATCGGTGGACAGCATCAAGTACCGTATGTCGGCAGATCACAGCATTGCAGGCAAACTGACCGAACTGCTGCGGACTTTGTCCGAAACGTCCGCAGGAGAACAGCGGGAAGCGATGCTGGACCGGATGCAAAGGGGAATCCAGTGTGAAAACCAAGCCTTTGCCGATGGCGGTTCGCTGTGGCATCCCACCGTGCGCAGCCGGAGAAGTGGTGCTCCGGACCGGCTTGTGCAGGAACCCTCTCCGGAAGAGGAACGGGAATTGCTGCAAACCTTCCGGGAGGACCGGAGCCGGCAGCACTCCATTGCCCGGGCGTGGCAATATCTTGCACATATGTTGGAGGACCGCGAGATGGTAACCAGTGAAGAGCTTACGCTGGAACAGGATGACCAGTTCCTCTGGCTTCTGATGGCTGCTGTGCGCTCTACCGATCGCAATGCACCCTTTTTGGTGGAATTTTTGCCGGGAGAGACCGAGAACAATGGATATCGTATTCCTCATATGCGGATCAGCCGGAGAGGAACCGCCAAAAGGGCGGAAAAGGAGGACCTCTGATGTGGATGGAAGAATATGAAGCATTGAATGCAACGGAAAAATCGGAGTTCCGCCGCCTTGCCAATGCACTGCTCTCCCGCACCTATTTACTGCAAAACGTCTATGATGATCAGAAAAAAATGATGGATCTGAACAGTGACTATCGTACAGCGCGGCGTTTTTTCACCATTTTGCAGGGATACTTTTCCCTGGCAGGGTGGGACCTGTACCGGGACGATGAATATGGGGTGATCTATCTGCGCAACCAGCAGGGGAGCAACCGGGCCCGGTTCAGTGCCTTCACGACGAAGTTTCTGTACATGCTTCGCCTGATTTATGAGGAAAACCGGCAACAGGTGGAATTGCACCACGATGTGCGCACCGATACCTTTGCCGTCATCCACAAGATGAACGCCTTTGGACTGCTGAAAGACGGACGTTCCACAGCCAAGGACCGGCTGGAAGCCCAGAAGACCCTGGCCCGGTATCAGGTGATCGCCAAAATCGACGGAGGATGGAAAACGGACGGCAACAAGTTGCTGATCTACCCGACCATTCTGTTTTTCCTGCCAAACAGTGAAATTGACGCCATGATCCGGCAATTGCAGGAGATGCGCAAACAGTCTCAGCAAGAGACAAGTGACGAAGAGATGATGAGTGAGGAAGGGGAGGAATCCCTATGAAACGATTGAAGCGGATGCTGCTGGTCAACTGGTACTTTTTTCAGAAGGAGGTCATCGAGTTTGATACCTTGACCTTCCTGACGGGGAAAAACGGCACGGGCAAGTCCACTATTATCGATGCCCTGCAGTTGGTGCTGCTGTCGGATACAAGCGGGGGGTTCTTCAACAAATCGGCCAACGGAAAATCCCGGCGTACGCTGATCGGTTATCTGCGGGGAGAACTGTCGGACGATGAAGCAGGCGGTTTTACCTATCTGCGCAACGATCGTTTTACCAGCTATGTGGTGCTGGAATTTTATGATGGGGAAAAGAACCGGTACTTTACGGCCGGTTGCTGCTTTGATGTGTATTCCGATAACGATACGCCCCACGTTTTCTTCGGCTACTATGGCGCGATGCCGGAAAATCTCTACATTATAGACGGCCTTCCCATGTCCATTGAAAGACTGCGCCGCTGGATGCGTACCGAACACCCGGAATCCACCCACATGGTAACCCCTACAAACAAGGAATTCCGAGACTATTTGTATGGCAAGCTGGGCGGTCTGCAGACTAAATTCGCGGATCTTTTCAAAAAAGCGGTACCCTTTACCCCTATCTCGGACATCCAGACTTTCATCACCGAGTTTGTGTTTGGTCATGAGCAGCCGGTGGACATCCATGCCATGCAGGAAACCATCGAGAGCTATACCCAGATGGAACAGGAAGCCGGCCGGCTGCAGGAACGCCGGGAACTGTTGGAAGAAATTTCCGACCAGCATGGAGAATACCAGCGGTTCCGCAACCAGATCCAGACCAATCAATACATCGCCGACCGTGCCGACTGCGACCTGGCGGCCCGGGAGACCGAAACCAAACAGCAGGCCCTGGCCAGGAAAACCCAGAAACTGGAACAGGACCGCCTGACGGTAAAGGAAAAGCAGCGGCAACGGGAGGAAATCAACACACAGTATATCCATGTAAAAACAGAGTTGGCCTCTTCCGGGTTGCAGCAGCATATTGAGGAACTGGAAAAGGCCCAAGAGGACCTGAAGCGTCAGATGGTGATCTGGCAGACGGAGTACAACAAGCGCAACCAGGCCTTTACCCACCTGACAGCCAATTGGAAAGAAGTGCTGCGGGGCTGCGATGCGCTGCCCATGGAGCAGGCTGAAGTGTTGGGGGAACGTACAAGGGTAAGTCTGGAAACCTTTGCACAGCAGAAAGAGGCGGCTGTGCAGGCAGTGGGACCACTGACCGGCAAAGAACTGTCGGCCATCGATCTGCTGGATGCGGAAATGGCAGACCACACCATGCGGGCGTTGGATCGCGGCATGGTAGCACTGCAAAACGATGTGGACCAGGACCATCGGGAAGCGGCACAGGCGGTCACTGTTTTAGTGGAGGAGCAGAAATCCCTGCAAGCCGGGCGGCAGCTCTATCCTGAGTCGGTTACCGCGCTGCGGAAAGCTCTGGAAGAACGGCTGACAGCACAGGCAAAGGACGGGGCTTCTGTACGAATGGTGGCCGAGCTATGGGATGTGCGGGACCCGGACTGGCGCAACGCGGTGGAAGGGTACCTGAATACCCAGCGCTATAATCTGCTGGTGGCAGAGGAATCCTACCAGGCAGCGGCGGCCATTTACAACGCCGTCAAGGATGCGCTCCATATCTACGGGGTGGCAGTGGTAGACATTGGGGCCATCCGTCGGATGCATCCCGAACGGCGGCCGGGGAGCCTTGCGGAGGAGATCGTGACGCAGGATGCCGATGCCCGCCTGTATGCAGATTTCCTTTTGGGGCGTGTGATGAAATGCGAAAATCTGGAAGAACACAACCGGCAGGAAATCTCCATCACAAAGGAATGTATGCTGTACCAGCAAAAGGCGATCCGTCATTTGAACCCCAAAGTCTGGGCCCACCCGCTGCTGGGCCAGGGCGCACGCCTGCTGCGACTGCGGCAGATCGAGGAAGAACTGATCTGCAAACGCAAGACCAGTGAGCAGCTGTCCCTCTGGCTCGTGGCGGCAAAGAGAATCGAACGCCCGCAATGGCTGGGAACTTCGGATCTGGAAGACTGGGAAACGGCCCGGCAGATGCTGGCCCGCATTCCAGCGGCCCAGAAAGAGTGGGCGGAAAAACAGGCCGAACTGGATGCCATTGACCGGGAACCGTTGTTTGCCCTGCAGGACAAGGAACAAAAACTGTACTGTGCATTGACGGAATATGATAACCAGATCGGCGCGCTCCAACGTTCCATCGGGGATCAGGATGGAAAATGTCACGATCTGGAAACACAACAGATCCCTCAGGCCCAGGCAAATCAGGCGCGGCTTTGGCGCGGTCTGGAGGAGGCTTACCCGGCGGATTGGCGTCAGCAGACGGGCGAGCCGCGGTACCAGCAGGAAATTGCCACCCATGCCGGGCTGGAGGAGGTCAGTGCCAATTTCCGGCGCAGTGCCGCTGCCGCCAAAACTTCTGCGGATAAAGCGTGGAGCGCCCTTCGGGATGCCAGGATGGACTATAACCGCCGCTACCAGATGGGATTGGATGTGGAAAAGCAGGACAATACGGCATTTGATGCGGTTTTGCAGGAAATCCGGGAAAATCGTCTGCCCGCGTACCTGGACAAGATCCGCGATGCCAAGGAAAAGGCGATGGAACAGTTCCAGGAAGAGTTTCTCGGCGTATTGCATACCAACATCAGCAATGCGGAAAGAGCCATTCGGGACTTGAACCATGCGCTGCGCACGCCTTTCTCGGAGGATGCCTACGCCTTCCAGGTGAAGCCGAACCCAGAATACCGCCGTTTTTATGACATGCTCACCGACCGCATGAACCTGCAAAGCTATACCCTTTATGCCGAACAATTCCGGCAGAAGTATGCGGCGGAGATCGAAGAACTGTTCGGCATCCTTACCGATACCAGCACCGGCGATATCGACAAGCGCGTAGAAAAGTACACGAACTACCGCACCTATCTGCAGTTTGATCTCACGGTGACCACGCCGGACGGCCTGGTACAGCGGCTTTCCCGCATGATGGAGAAGAAATCCGGCGGCGAGACCCAGACCCCCTTTTACATTGCGGTGCTGGCCTCTTTTGCCCAGCTTTACCGCATGGACCGTGACCCCCGCGGCAGTACCATTCGCCTGATCGTCTTTGATGAAGCCTTCTCCAAAATGGACGGCGAACGCATTGCCCAAAGTATGAAGATCCTGCGGGATTTCCACTTTCAGGTGATCCTGTCGGCACCGCCGGATAAGATCGGGGATATTTCCACCCTGGTGGACCGCAACCTGTGCGTGATGCGCAAAGGCCATACCACCATTGTCCGTGCTTTTGACCCGCGGGAGGAAGCATATGTTGAATCTTGAAACAGCTTTGCTGAATGCTCTATTGAACCGCTACGAGCGCAGCCGCGGTTTTAAGGAAAACCGCAGCCAGCAGCGGCGGATTCAGCTTCAGATGTACGGCGGCAGCAAAACAGATTTTTCTGCCTATGATATTGAGGACAGTTCGGTTCGAACGGCCATCAATGAGGCGGCAAAGAAGCTGGCAGCGCAGGGCGTGATCGAGCTGGAATGGCTGCGCGGCCAGGAAGGGCATATTCTGCGCCGGATTGCGCTGTGCCCGGGGGCGCTGGTAGATGCGTACCGCCGCACCGGCCGGGAACCGTTGGCCGATACAGCTGGGCAACTGGAAAGGCGGCTGAGACAGGTTCAGCAGGCGTCCTCGGTACAATGGGTCTGCCGGTATCTGCAAGAGGAACTGGATTTCTTAGCAAAGAACCGGCGCCCGCGGGCTGCCTTCCCGTCGGATGCAACGGAGCAGAACAATTGGCTGGCAGTACTGGAAATGCTGGGAACACAGACGCCCGAACAGCCGCTTCTGGAACGGGTGTTTTCTCTGCGCTGCCTGGGAAACAGCAAGGCATTTGAAAAGCACCACCGCGCCCGGTTGCTGGGTGTGCTGCGCAAGCACCTTCCGTTGGATACCGAGGAGATGAGCGAGGAGGAGCTGCTGCGCCAGGCAGGGCTGGAAAAATATCCCGAATGGTTTCCCCTTTGCGGTGCGGTGCGGCTGACCTGGCCAGACGGAAGGATGCTGGACATGGCTCCTTTAAAAGATGGGCTTCAGATCAGTGCGGCGGACGCTCCACAGGTACAGATTTCCTACGCCCCACAGGTCCACACCCTGCTGTTTGTGGAAAACAAGGCTAACTATTTTGACACCATCCGCAAGCACCCTTCCCCGGAGCAGGTGGTGGTGTTTCACGGCGGGTGCTACAGCCCCCAGCGGGGCCGGTTTTTCCAGCAGATCTGCCGGGCGGCGGGATCCCAGATCCAGCTGCTCCACTGGGGAGATATCGACTGCGGCGGCTTTCAGATGGACAGCCGTCTGCGTCGGGAGATCGATCCCCGTATCCGGCCCTGGCGTATGGATGTGGAACAGCTCCAAGGGCATCAGGCACAAGCAGAACCGTTCTCCGAAGCATACGCGGCAAAACTGGAACGCCTTCTGCAAGACCCCTACCTGCAGGATAGCCGGGAGGTCCTCATGTATATGCTGCAGCATCATCTCCGGCTGGAACAGGAAGCGCTGCTGGAAGAGTGAAATTATCAATTGCGGTAAAGACTATCAACAATTTTCTGTGAAATTTCGTTTGGAAACGAGGGAAAAATGGATCAATTTCAATTTGAAGGTTTGGGCAAGATAAAAAGTGGAATCGTTACTGAAACCTCAAAATTTGGCCTTATTGTAAACTCCGAAGGAAAAACAGTTTTTATCCCAGCTTCACTTTCGGCTGTTTTAAGATCTGATGAATGGTCGGACGAAGTTTTTGAAGCGGTGCTGCATCGGTTTGGCAACAAATTCATTACATTCCAATTGATGCAATCGAAATCCATGATTGTTGGCTCCATTACAGGCGCAGTCACCCAACTAAAACAAGCAGCAAAACCGATGCCTTTTTCTGACATTCATGCGGGAGCTGTATGCGAAGGACGTATCGAAAACATCTGCCAATATGGGGTTTTCTTTGACATAGGAAATGTCACTGTATTCGTACACAAAACCTGCTTGCTGAATCCAGGTGAGTGCCCTTTGGATTTTTATATTCCGGGGAATCGAATTGTGGTGCGCATCACTGAAATCGATGGCGCAAAGGGGCGCATATCAGGAGAAGAATATCATCCGTAAAGGAAGGAAAGCAAACGCTCCTGCGAAATTTCCTGCAGGAGTGTTTGCTTTAACCGCGACGCAATACAGGAACCTTTTAACAGCCACACGGCAGAATAGCGTTCCCCGGTGCTTGCGGCCGTTCTCTTGCCGGGCTATAATGGAAGAAATCATCGATTCTTGATGCAATCGTGCGGAATTTGCAAGGAGGTATCCGGTGTGAACGATACCAACACGGAACGGACAGAACAAACCAAAGCGGCGCCGGCCATTCAGCTGCTTCCGCAACTGACGCCGGTGATCAACTATGCTTTACAGCAGAACCGGCTGCCGATTCTGCCCCAGGTCACCATTCAAAACCATACAGATACGACGCTCTGCGGTGTAACACTGACCGTGGAGAGCGCCCCGGCCATGCTGTTGCCTTTTGCACAGCAGATCGAGCAAATTCCGCCCCAGTCCGAGTATACGCTGCAAGGTCTGAATGTACAGGCAGACCCCGCTTATTTGGCAGAACTGACCGAGCGGGTGCGGGGACGCATCACAATCCGGCTGACTTGTGGCGCCGATACCCTGACGGAATACAGCGCCGACGCCACCGCCCTTGCCTTTGACGAATGGCACGGGACGGCCTTTTATCCGGAATTGCTCTGTGCCTTTATCACGCCGAACCACCCGGAAATCACCAAACTGGCCGCACGGACGGCAGACTATATGGGAAAATGGAGCGACAGTCCCTCGCTGGATGCCTACCAGAGAAAAAATCCCAACCGGGTACGCATGCAGGCCGCGGCTGCCTATGCAGCCTTGCAGGAACAGAACATTGTCTATTCGGTGCCGCCCGCCAGCTTTGAAGCGGTGGGACAGCGCGTGCGGCTGTGCGATGCCGTGATCCAACAAAAAATGGGTACCTGTCTGGACCTGACTTTATTGTATGCTGCGGTGCTGGAAGCCATCGGTCTGCATCCCTTGCTGATTTTGCAGCCGGGGCACATCTTCGCGGGGGTATGGCTGGAAGAACAAACCTTCCCCGAAGCGGTGCAGGATGACCCCAGTCTGCTGACCAAGCGTCTGGCGGATGGCATCGGCGAGGTAGCCGTGATGGAATGCACAGCCCTGACAGCCGGAAAATCCCTGGGTTTTGATGGGGCCTGTGCTGCGGCGGAGCGGGAACTGGCTGAACCTATTGAGTACATTATAGATGTGAGCCGTGCCCGCCTGAGCGGTATCCATCCGTTGCCGCAGCGTGTCTTGACCGATACCGGCTGGCATATCGAAACAGCGCAGCGGGACTCGGCAGAAATTACCGGTGCGCCGCAGGAACGCGCAGAAAAGATTGAAGTGAAAGAAGGACCTGCGCCCAAACCGGCGGGAAAAATTGCCCAGTGGGAACGCAAACTGCTGGATTTGGGCCTGCGCAACCCGCTGATCCATCTGCGTCTGACCAAACGGGTCCTTCCCGTTCTGACCGATTCCCTGGGCCGGTTGGAAGATGCCCTTTCCGACGGGGAGGAATATGGGGTCGGTCCTCGCCCGGCGGAGTGGGAACAGAAAGAGACGGACCGCCGCGATCCGGAACAGTTTGCCGATCTGGGGCCGTATCAGGCGTTGATCCACTCGGAGTTTGAAAATCACCGCCTGCGTTCCGCTTTGAGCGCAGCGGAACTTTCCCAGGCGATTACCGGTTTGTACCGGGCGGCGCGCACCTCGCTGGAAGAAAACGGTGCCAACACGCTGTATCTGGCGCTTGGCCTTTTGCGCTGGTATGAAACCAATACCAGCGAGCGGCCGCGCTACGCCCCCATTGTGTTGCTGCCGGTGGAGATTGTACGAAAATCTGCCAACAAAGGCTATGTTATCCGTCTGCGGGAGGAAGAACCCCAGCTGAACATTACCATGCTGGAAATGCTCAAACAGGATTTCGGCATTACGGTAAGCGGATTGGACCCTTTACCCCAGGATGAGCACGGTGTGGATCTGCGCACCGTGTATACCACCCTGCGCCGGGCCGTCATGGCACAACCCCGGTGGGATGTGATCGAAGCTGCCTTTTTGGGCATCTTCTCCTTTACCCAGTTTGTCATGTGGAATGATATGCGCAACCGGGTAGAGTATCTGCAGCGCAACAAGATCGTGCGCAGCCTGGTGGAAGGAAAGCTGACCTGGACACCGCAGTCCATGCAGCCGGACGCAGCCGTGGATGAAAAGGGCGCCCTGCTGCCCATCCCGGCGGATGCGTCGCAGCTGTATGCCATCGAGCAAGCTGCGGCCGGGCAGAGTTTTGTGCTGCACGGACCTCCGGGAACCGGCAAGTCTCAGACCATCACGGCACTGATCGCCAACGCTCTGGCACAGGGAAAAACCGTGCTGTTTGTGGCGGAGAAGATGGCGGCTCTTTCGGTGGTGCAGAACCGGCTGGAAAAAATCGGGATCGGTCCGTTCTGTTTGCAGCTGCATTCCAATAAATCCAAAAAGCGGGATGTGCTGGATCAACTGAAAGCCGCCTCGGAGGTAGCTCACGGACAACCGCGGGAATCCTGGCAAAAACAGGCCGAAGAGGCCGCCAAACTGCGCGGTGACCTGGATGCCTATGCCCACGCACTGCACAAAAAGCGCGCCTGCGGTTCCAGCCTGTTTGAACTGGTCAGCCAGTACGAAGATTGCAAAACAGCCCCCAGTATGGTACAGTTGCCGGCTTCTTTTGCAGCGGAAGCGACGGAGAATTCTCTGCGTGCTCAGGAACGGTTGTTGGGACAGCTTACCGCAGCTTGCCAGGAAGTTGGCAATCCTGCACAGCATCCGCTACGCTGGATGGGGCGTACCGACTATACCCTCTCCATGGGGACGGACCTGGCTGCGGCGCTGGCGCAGATGACCGCAGCGCTGGAAGCGTTGGAACAGGCAGGGAATGCCCTGTCCGCCAAAACAGCCCGTCCCTTGCAAACTACGGCAGACTGGGAGCAGCTCTGTCAGCTGGCGGAAGTGCTGCGGACATGGCAAGATCTTCCCTGGACAAAATTGCCGGAAAGCGCTGCGGATGCAGACCATTTGACCAGACTGGAGCAATACGCCGATCATACAGAAGCGGCACGGAAACTGGCGGCGACGCTGGATGCACGCTGGCAGGAAAGCTTTTTGCAGCAGGATGCAGCTACCTGGAAAAATGCCTGGACACAGGCCGGGTTGCAGTGGCTGATCCCCAGATGGTTTGCCCAAAACCGGATCTGCAAGATGCTGGCCCCCTATGCCAAAGGGACGGTCCAGCGGGCTGCCTTGCAGGCAGATCTGGATGCCCTGGCGCAATGGCAGCAGGAACAGCAGGCGGCGGAAGCATTGCGGGATTCGCTGCAGCCGCTGCTGCAGTTGCTGGAACCGGAGCAGACGGAACCGGAAGCATTGCGCACGCTGGCGGCAGCGACCCGGCAGCTGAACGCTCGGTTCCAGGAACTGAATGCGGAAAAGACAAAATCTTTGCTGGCCCAGGATGGGGAAACCATCGGCCACATCTGTGAAGAGCTGCTGCAGGCCCAGGCGCAGAAGCAAGCCGTCTGGCAGGGGCTGGAACCGCTGCTTTGCCCCACACAGGAATTTGCCACACAAACGCCGCCGGTGATGCGGGAAAACAGCCGGATCATGGGGGAGCATCTGGAAGCCGCCAAGGATTGGTGTGTGTGGAATCAGACCTGCGAAACCGCACAGAAGGCGGGCATGGGACCGCTGACCGAGGCTTTGTGCCACGGCTTGCAGCCAGAACAGGCGGCGCCCGTATGGCACCGTGCGGTTTCCATCGCGCTGATTCTCTCGGTGGTGGAAAGCGAGCCTGTTCTGCGGCAGTTCCGCGGCAGCGTATTCAATGAGACTATCCGCCAGTTCAAGGAACTGGATGCCCATCTCACCGAATTGGCCCGCACCGAAATTTACTGCCGCCTGTCGGCCCAGGTGCCGGACTTTACCCAGGCAGCGGCCAACAGTTCCGAGGTGGGCATTCTGCAGCGCGCCATCCGCAGCGGCGGGCGCGGCATGAGCATCCGTCGTCTGTTTGAACAGATTCCTACCTTGCTGCCGAAACTCTGCCCCTGTATGTTGATGAGCCCTCTTTCGGTGGCGCAATACCTGGACCCCCAACAGCCGCCGTTTGATCTGGTGGTATTTGATGAGGCGTCCCAGCTTCCCACCTGCAAAGCGGTAGGAGTTCTGGCGCGGGGCAAAAACGCCGTGATTGTGGGTGATCCCAAGCAGATGCCGCCCACCAGCTTCTTTACCGGCAATACGGTGGATGAGGAAAACCTGGAACATGAAGATCTGGAAAGCATTCTGGATGACTGCCTGGCATTGAATATGCCCCAGAGCCATCTGCTCTGGCATTACCGCAGCCGCCATGAGAGCCTGATCGCCTTCAGCAACCGGGAGTTCTACGACAACAAACTGTATACCTTCCCCTCGGCGGATGACCGGCAGAGCCGCGTGCGGCTGGTCCATGTGGACGGTTGGTTTGACCGCGGCAAGACGCGCCAGAATCTGGCGGAGGCACAGGCGGTTGTGAAAGAACTGTCCTGGCGGGCCCATGACCCGCAGTTGGCAGGATGCAGCGTAGGTGTTGTCACGTTCAATGTGCAGCAGCAAACGCTGATCAGCGATCTGTTGGATGAAGCCTGCAAAACCGATTCCCAGCTGGAAAGCTGGGCCTTTGATGCGGCGGAGCCGTTGTTCATCAAAAACCTGGAGAATGTGCAGGGCGATGAGCGGGATGTAATCCTCTTTTCCATTGGATACGGGCCGGATAAGCAGGGCAAGGTGACCATGAATTTTGGCCCCCTGAACCGGGAAGGCGGCTGGCGCCGTCTGAACGTGGCGGTTTCCCGTGCAAGGCAGGAGATGGTGGTTTTTTCCACCTTGCAGCCGGAACAGATCAACTTGTCCCGTACATCCGCAACGGGTGTGGCGGCGCTGAAAGACTTCCTCAGCTATGCGGTGGACGGAAGTCTGCAGGAAACGGCAGTTTCCGCCTCGGAAAGCCACGCCGTGCACGGTATTGCGCGGGATATCTGCAGTGAACTGGCCAAGAACGGCTGGAAAACCCACTGCATGGTAGGTCATTCTCAATATCGCCTGGATATCGGCGTGATTGACCCAGCCCATCCGGGACAGTATCTCCTGGGAATCCTTCTGGACGGCAACACCTACCGGGACGCCAGAACGACCCGTGACCGGGAGCTGGCGCAGCAAGCCGTATTGGAAGGCCTTGGGTGGGAGCTGCATCGTATCTGGACAATGGACTGGCTGGAAAGCCGCAAGAAAGGACTGAATCGCCTGTTGGAGCATCTGCAGGCACTGAAAAACAAACCGTACACCGCACCAACGCCCCCTGCGGCGGAACCGGCACCGATGCGGCTGGCCAATAAACCGGATCTTGTGCAAGCCCCGGCAAAGAAAGCCGCCCAGCCGCCGGTCTACCGTGCGACACTGCTTCCGGCGTATGCCCTGGATGCGGATGCCTTCCTGGAACCCCAGAATCAGAAACGAATCGTCCGGGCCCTGGCCGATGTTCTGGAGCGGGAAGCACCCATCCGGGAAAGCCTGCTGATCCGCCGTGTGACCCAAAGCTTTGGCATTGCCCGTGCAGGATCGCGCATTCAGAGGTATCTTATGCAGCTGCTTTCTGCGGCAAAGCTGCAGACCACAACACAGAACGGCGAGCGCTTTTATTGGACGCCCAAGCAAGACCCCGACCACTATGAAACATACCGCGTGGCCGGAGAAGGCGACGATAAACGGGATGCGCGGGATCTTCCGCAGCAGGAAATTGCCAATGCGGCTGCAGCCGTTTTGCAGAATCAGATCGGCCTGCCGGAAGAGGATCTTGTGCGGGAAACGGCACGCCTGTTGGGCTATACGCGCCTGGGCACTTCGGTACGGCCGGCCATGGAAACCGGCATTGCCTATGGCGAGCAAAAGGGAATCCTTTGCCAGTCCCGTCCGGGGTATTATGTGTTGAAAAACTCATGATTTTGCGTGCATAAGACCATTACTGCAAAAAGTGACCGTTCATTTTTGAATGGTCACTTCTACAATAGTGGGCTTTTTATTTATATCAATTTTCAAATAAATCTATAAAATTTACATTTTTTCCTACATAGTGGGTAGTGTCAATAGTTATGCGCAAATTCGTTTGCAGACTCTGGCTGAATGAGGTCAGCCGGCAATAGAGACGTCTTCCAGAACCGCCTCTAAGTGCTTCATATTCATGTACTTCTTGTTGCCCCACTGGGTGCCGGCCACATGGCGCAGCCGGGCACAGACCAGCATGAGGGCAGAGTTGCCATCCGGGAAGGTCCCCACCACCCGGGTCCTGCGGCGAATCTCCCGGTTCAGCCGTTCAATCACGTTGTTAGTGCGGATCCGGGTCCAGTGCTCATAAGGAAAATCACAGTAAGTCAGGGTTTCCTCAACACTGTCCTCCACCTTCTTGGCGGCCTCTTTCAGCTTCATTTCTCGCAGCTGGGCCACCACAGCTTTCGCTTTTTCACGAGCTGCCTTCTTGCTTTCCTGGGCATGGATCGCCTTGAGCATCTTGGCCACTAATTTTGCTTTGGAGCGAGGAACAACGGAAAACACATTGCGGTAAAAATGAACCGTACAGCGCTGGTATTTGGCATCAGGAAATACTTCTCCCACGGCTTCCAGCATTCCCAGACACTTGTCCCCAACAATGAGTTTCACACCGTCCAGTCCGCGGCCTTTGAGCCACTGAAAGAAATTCACCCAACTGGCCTTGTCTTCTTTCATGCCCTCGGCAGCACCCAGAACTTCGCGGTATCCGTCCTCATTCACCGCGATTGCAACCAGAATTGCAACATTTTCATACTCTCCGCCCCAGTTACGCCGCAGGTAGATACCGTCCACATAGACGTACGGATATTTGCCGCCCCGCAAAGGACGGTTCCTCCAATCCTCGATGTAGACATAAGCTTTCTTGTTCAACTCACTGATGGTGGCTGGAGACACATTGCTGCCCCACAGGGCCTCGGTAATATCCTCTACCCGGCGCACTGAAACACCGGCAAGGTACATCTCGATGAGAGCCTCCTCCACGCTGCTCTCCCGGCGGCGATACCGCTCAATGATGGCCGTTTCAAAAGAAACACCCTTGAGGCGGGGCACATGGAGCGTCACGTCTCCGGAGGTTGTGGTCAGATTCCGGTCGTAGTGGCCGCTGCGGTAGCCCTGGCGGGCCTCATTTCGTTCGTAGCGGGCCGCCTGGGTCAGTTTCTCCGCCTCCTGCTCCAGCAGCTCATTCAACGTTTCTTCCACGCTGCCACGGACCATTTCCTTAAGCTGGCCCTTGATTACTTCTTCGTTTAGCTGTACAATTTTCTCAGACATGGTTTGCAGACTCCTTTCGGAATGTTGTGTCGCAACTTCATTCTACCAGCGTTCTGCAAGCTATGTCTCTTTTTATACATTTTTCAATTTGCGCAACTTATTGTACTTTATCATTGCATCCATCGCACCACCTCCCTTCTGTTGCCCTGTCTCTATCGTAATGGTTAAATAGGAAATAAACCTTACTATTTAAAAAATAAATTTCCACGCATTGTATAACCTTTCTTTGGACACAGAAAAGATTTGTGCATGGTGGCGCCCGGCATCCTAGTGAAGAACCAAACATAAAAAGAGCAGAGAAACCGGCGCTATAAAGCGCCTGTCCTCTGCTCTTTGCAGCAAAATACAAATATTATTCCAGGCTTTTGCCCACCTGGTCAGACAGCTTACCCGAAAACAGTCACACAATGTTTTACCATGTCATTATAGTTATCATTAAATACAAGATAGTTATGTGTCCATGCTGACTTTGTTCTCTTCCAAACGCATATCTACCTTTGCCAAAATGTCCTATTAGACGCAGACACTTGCTGAGATGATTTAACTCCCGCCTCTTTCATGTCTGTTTTCCGTGACATCACATTCCGTTCATGGCTTCTTGAAACAAAAGAACGCCTCTGGCCATACCGATTCTTTTTCCCGCAAGCAGATATCGTTTCAGTCCTTTCTGTAGACTGGTGACCTCCGGATACATCTCCAGGCGCTCTTCGATATAACCGAACACCCGTTCTTCTGCCTGCCGGTAAGAATAATCCTCGTCATATACTTCAAAAAGACTTTGAAATGCCAAAATATTGGAAGTCCGATCAAGAATATCACAGAGTGCGCGGCTGAGAAGCCAGGAGTGGCAGTGAAACAGCGTGTATCCGCCCTTGCGAAAAAAGGTCTGCGCCTGTTGCAAAGAATCCATAACCAATTTTTGTTCCAGCCTTCCATCTGCCGGGATATGAACTTCCAGGATCATAGTCCCGCCAGGATATATCCTTTCTCCCACAAAAACTGGTTCTTTGAGAACCCGCGGCTGATATTGCAGCCGTCCCAGGCGATACACGCGCCTTTTAAGCGAGTGAAGCACCCATTCCCATTGGATAACACCGGCCTGCCCAGTAAGCCTTACACACTCCCGGCACCAAATGGCGATATCCCGCAATGTATCATAACAAACCATTTCGGGCAGCCCCTGCTCCAACCACCGCGGCGCCTGTTGAGCACCATACTGCATGAACAGCGCCAGCGCAAGCTGATTGGGGGCGACAGATTCCCCGAGTTCTTTCAGTAAAGCCGCCTCATCCTTCTCCAGCAAGCCGAGCAACCACCGCATGTTTTCCTGGGGCGGCATTGCGCGTTCCGCGCACCTTATTCCGTCTTCGGGCAGTCCAATTCTTCGCCCCAGTTGTTCAATCGTCATCGGGTTCCCCTTCTTCCTGTATCATGCCTGCCTTGCCAATCGTAAAAAACAGCCACGGAATGTACAAATGCGGCGAGGAGAGTTCCGCCCCTGCGAAAATCCCTGCTGCCGGCGGTTCCTTTTCCCATCACATCGGTGTTGAAGCGTCCTCTTTGATGTCGAGGGCTAAATCGGCACAGCAGTCACGAACCACCGCGTTCATCTTCTCCCAATTCCGCTCCATATCCCGCACCATCTTGAATTGGGTGCGGCAGCGGTCCAAGTTCTGCCCTTCCCGGTGAATCTTGAAGTAGTGGTCCCCTTCCAGATAATCCGTCAAAAAGCGGATGCCGCATTCCAGCGTCATCAGTTTGGCGCCCCAGGGCAGCTGTTCGATCTCCGCCGGGGTCATTACCGAGCCTGCCGCCTCCAAGAACCCTTTGGTATAACAGGCGAACAGTTCCAGGTCAAAGTTGACTTTGCGCAAGTCGGGTTCGTCCTCGGCCGCGTGGTTTGCACCGAAGCGGATGGAATCGCCGAAATCGTTCAGGGACAATCCCGGCATCACGGTATCCAGATCGATGATGCAGATGCCCTTTCCCGTGGTTTTGTCCAGCAGGATGTTGTTCAGTTTGGTGTCGTTGTGGGTCACCCGCAAGGGCAGCGCACCGCTTTCCAGCTGGGACATGAGCACGGAGCAATCTGCCTCATGGTCCAGCACGAATTGGATTTCCGGCGCCACCTGTTTGGCCCGGCCCAGAGCGTCTGCTTCCAGCGCCTTCCGGAACGCGTGGAACCGGGCGCGGGTGTCGTGGAATTGAGCGATAGTCTCGTGCAGGGTAGAGACATCGTACCCGGACAGAAGACGCTGGAAGTTGCCGAAAGCCACGGCACTCTGATAGAACTGTTCCGGCGTCTGCACACTTTGCAGGCAGGCAGTCCCCTCCACAAAGTGGAACACCCGCCAGCAGCCGCCCTGGCTGTCCCGGAAATAGGGGCGACCCGTTTTGGTGCGGCGCACTGTCAAGGTCTCCCGCGCGGGGTCGCCCCCTGCCGGGCAATGATCCCGCGCAGATACTCGGTGACACCGACGATATTTTCCATCAGGCCGTCCGGGTCGGGGAAGGTATTGGTGTTGATGCGCTGCAGGATAAAGCGCACGCCGTCCCCCGCTTTATTCTGCGTGTACACACAAAAGGTATCGTTGATATGCCCTTCGCCATAGCGCACGGCCCCTGCGACCTGCCCGCCGAAGTCAAAGGCGATCAGTGCTTCCGAAAGGCAATCTTTTTCACGGTGCAGTTCCATTTCACACATCCTCCCACAGGCGATCCGGGTACAGCCCGGCCGCGGTCTTATCGGCGATGGCCTGCACCACCACCGGCTTGTCCTGCCGGTATGTGACGCCGTACCACTTGTCTCCGCTGTGCAGTACCTGCACCACCGCCTTGTCTTCTTCGATCAGCCGGCTCACGATACCGGGCAGAAAGTATTCCGCTTTCAGGGGATTTTCCGCCAGGGCGCTGTCCAAAAACTGCCCGAACCGGGCCTGCGCTTCCCCCACAAATGCCTCGGAAAAGCCCCACAGGTTCATGGACACCACACTGTCCGGGTTCAAGTCGGTCCAACTGGCGCCGTCATCCTGCGAAAAATGGATGCCCCGGCATAGGGTTCGATTTTTGTGCGCTCGGTCACGCTGTGCAGGGTGCCGTCCTCATTTTGTGCGCACACGCCCCGGGCAACACTGCCGTTTTCGGTCACGGTGTTTTTCAAGAGGTACCCCACCATCGCAAAACGGTACTTGTCATCGTCCTGGTGGGTGCTCAGGTAGGCATATATTTCCCGGAACGCCTCGGGTCCGTAGTAGTCGTCGGCATTGATGACGGCAAAGGGCGCGTCGATCACAGATGCCGCCGACAGGATCGCATGGCCAGTCCCCCAGGGCTTGGTGCGCCCTTCCGGCAGGGCGTAGCCGGCGGGCAGATCGTTCAGACACTGGTAGGCGTAGCGCACCTCCATCCTGCTGCCGACACGGTTGCCCACCTGCGCGCGGAACGCCTCGTCCATCTCGTGGGTGATGATGAACACCACCGTTTCAAACCCGGCCCGCCTGGCATCATAAAGGGAATAGTCCACAATCACCTGACCGTGATTTCCCACCGGATCCATCTGTTTCAGTCCTCCGTAGCGGCTCCCCATACCGGCCGCCATCACAACCAAGATCGGTTTTTTTCACAGGTATCGGCTCCTTTCAAGCTCCATGTTTGTCAGATGATATACCATTGGCTCCCATATTCAGCCAATTTCAGTAAAACCGCGCTGTGTTCCCACAAGCGCGGTTTTCGCCATGCCGCCCCTGAAGCGGTGTTTTGCTTTTGTTACAACGAGATCACACGATTTTCACGGCGGGATTTTTCAGCGGCAAAACAAATCAGATGGCTTTGCAGTGATACCTGGGCATCGGTGGCGTTCTTCTCCGCCTGGCCGTCGATGGCCTGCAGGAAATCCCGCATCAGGTAATAATCGCCGCCTGCGTGACCGTAGGTGTTCGTTTCCTCCGGCAGCGGTACCTCGATCTCCCGGGCATCCTCTCCAAAACGGTGCAGGACCAGACGGTTGGCTTCCAGGTTGCCTTCCAGGTCGCCGCCGGTACCCGTGATGCGGATCGTCCGGGTGCAGTCCCCGGTAAAGGCGGTCAGGGTAAAGCTGGCCACGCCGCCGCCTTCAAATTCCAGGTTAACCACCTGGCGGTCAGCCACATCGTTATCGCAGTGGTAGACGCAGCGGCCATAAGGGCCTTCCCGCAGGGCCTTTTCGATGCCTGACGGGGTAAGGTCGGTAGTCAGCATATCCACCGGCCATTCGGTACTGCCGGTCAGGTAGAGTTTGCGCGCCTCATAGGGGCATGCCGCGCTGTGAGGGCAGCCGTCGCTGCAGCGCAGCGGCGCGCCTGCAGGCGCATGGGCGGCATCAAAATACTGCAGACTGCCGAAGCTGCTGACCGACTTGCAGTGCCGCCCCATCAGCCAGACCAGAATATCCATATCGTGGCAGCTTTTTGCCAAAATCACCGGGCTGGAATCCTCCTCCTTGCGCCAGTTGCCCCGCACAAAGCTGTGGGCAAAATGCCAGTAGGCCACATTTTCGATAAGGGAGATGGAGGCCACTTCTCCCAGGACGTTCTCGTCGATCAGGCGTTTGATGGTCAGAAAAAACGGTGCATAGCGCAGCACATGGCAGATGGAAAGGACCCGGCCGCCCTTTTGCGCCGCTGCGGCAATGACACGGCATTCCTCTTCCCGGTTGCTCATAGGTTTTTCCAGCAGCACATGGTAGCCTTTTTCCAGCGCCTGGACCGCCGGGCCGGTATGCTGGTCGTCCAGCGTGGCGATCAGCGCAGCGTCCGCCATGCGGGGTTGTGCCAGCAGCTCCCGCCAGTCCTGATACTGGCAGGCATCGTCGATGCCGTAAGTATGGCAGAATACCGCCCGGCGTTCTGCCTTGGGTTCCGCCACTGCCACGATGCGCAGTTGTTCGGGGTGCTGCCGGGCATACGCGGCATAGATCTGCCCGCGGGCCCCCGCCCCCACCAAGATTGCTGTTTTCTGTTTCATTGTTTTGCCTCTTCCAGAGTCTTCAGCAGTTCTTCGTAGACCGATGCAAACAGCACCGGGTCATCGTCATAATCCGCATTGCTGCGGAACACCCGGGCCACCAGCGCGTCGTGGGCTGCCTCATCCCGCTGACGCAGCATTCGCAGCAGCCCCGCATCCTCGGCACCGCGCCGCTGGGCTTCCATGCGCATGCCCGGCCAGGGGCCGTCAGTACCCGGATACACCAGGAAAGAGTCCCCACAGGGGAAGGCAGTCCCGATTCCTGTATGGTTGGGGCAGCTGGTCCCGCGGAAGGGGTCCATCCCGCCGGGGAACTGGTTGAAGCCCCAGTGCAGGAATCCTGCGATGCGGTTGCTGGCGCAGCCCCAGAACAGCAGCCGCCCTTTGAGGACCGCAAAATCCAGGAACCTGTTGAGCCAGTGCCCCTCAGGTCCGCAGCAGACATAGGTCCATACTTCTTCGCCCAGGGCGGTCAGACGGTCAAATTCCGCTTTGTGGGCTTCGTAGCCGGGGGTGCCCGGCACCCAGATATCCACACCGCCCCGGAATTCCGGGGTGGACACCGCCTCGATCACCCGGACGCCAGGCAGGTAGCGGCGCAGGATGGACGCCGCCAGGTAATACTGCCGCTTGCGGGACGGCAGGGCTTCGGGCGGGCAGTGGATATCCGGCTCGTCGTGAATGTGGAAGACCACCTGCTTTTCCCACCCATGGGCCTGCAGGAACGCCGCCAGCGCCTGTACATAGCGGACCGTGACGGCATAACCTTCGGGGGAGTCGATGGGCAGATCCGGCACCATGGCGCAGGTGAAACGGTAGGTATACATGTCCGGCATACCGCTTGCCAGAAAGCCGCGGCTGAGCAGCGGGCCGATCTCGATGGTGGAAAAGCCCTCCTCAAAAAAGCAGCGGATCACCGGCTCCAAATAGGAAAAGTCAAAGGTGTACGGGTCCCGGCTGACCACACAGCGGTCGTCCAGTTCTAGGTAAAAGAAGGTCTGGTGCGTGCGGCGCATGGCAGCAGCATAACGCCGCACCATGGCGTAGTAGGCGGGGGTATCGGGCTGCAGATTGTGGCAGCGGGCGATGGCCTCCAGGCTGAACCAGTTGCTGACCGGGAAGGGATCGGCAGGGATGAGCACATCATAGACTTTCGCTTCGATGCGGCAGGTGTAGCCGCCCACCCGCAGCAGGATGGTGTGCTCCCCCGCCGGGATATCCGCCCTGGGCACCAAGCACAGGTACAGGGCCGCCAGCCTCTGCTCCGGGACCAGCGTGTGGGTGATGGGTTCCAGGCAGTCATAGACGGTAAAAGGGGCCAGCCGGGTAGCATAGGCCGGTTTTTGGGCAGGCGGCGTCTGCAACACCATTGCGCCGCCCTGATCCTCGCCGTCGCCGGTGTTGTACTCCACAGGGATGGGGCGCATGCGGTACCACTCTGCCGTGAACAATGGAGATTCGCAGGCAAGGGAAAGCGGTTCGTCGGTTTTCAGCAGCAGCTGAATGCCGGGGCGGCCGTTGCGCGGCAGCACCACACGCAGGTGGTCCGGCAGGTCTGAAAGGTGCGTATCGGGATAGAAAAATTCTTCCCGGGCGCTGATCGCACCCTGTAGCGCGGTAGTTTCCATAGATGATCTCTCCTTGTTATCTGCATCTTTGCCAGATCAGTTCTTCCACTTTTTCCACAGGAAGAGCAGGCCGCCCAGCAGTACCGCCAGCAGCGGGATCAGCACATAGAGCCAGGCCGACACGCCCGCCTGTGCAGCCTGTGGTGCCGGGGTCGGCTGTGCGGTAGCCGGGTTTTCCTCCATCGGGGTGGGTGTGGCAGTGGAGGCGGGCGCAGACGCTTTTTCTTCCTCAACCGGCTCCTCTGTTTCCGTCGGAGTGGGTTCCGGGGTGGCCGCAGGCGTTTTGTCGGTATCATACCGCTTGGCCACAGCCGCCGGGGCAGACGTGCCGCCGGGCGGGACCGGCACCGCCGTACTCAGGGCGGCATCCGCAGGGCCCTGGGTGGGCGTGGGCGTATTTTCCGGTTTTGCTTCACCCGTACTGTTATTTTGAGCGGTGTTGTCTGCAGAACCCCCGTTTTCCGGCTGAGGCGGCCGGACCGTTGCCGTCCATTGGGCCACGATCTTCACCGCGCCAGCCGGCATGGTAAAGGTGGTCTGCGCGGCTGTTGCATCGGCCAGGGTCACATTGCCCTGAAGCACTTTCCAGCCGCTGAAGGTGTATCCCTCCCGTTGGCCTGCCTCCAGCTGCACCGTGGAGAAGGGCAGGTAGGCACCGGCGCCGCTGTTTGCGGCATAGCTTGCCTGGATGTCGGCGGTAAACGTCGGCGCATCCTGATCCGAAACGCCATCTGCCTGTAGGAAGGTGACCTTGGCCAGCTGCACATCGATGTTGCAGACGTCCTGCACACTGCTGTCCATCAGCCGGTACTGCACGCCCCGGCAGTCCGGGAACACCACTTTCACATAGTTGGTGCCTTCGGGCAGGCCGTAGGCGTCAAAGGTGACGCGAGCGTAACCGGGGTATGCGTCCACATAATTTTCCACCGTTTTCATCCGGGTAAAGGGGGTCCAGGACGCCCCGTCCGTCGAAGTGTAAAGCTGGAAATCCAGCGTTTTACCGTCCTGCAGATACCCGCGGATGCTGGTACCATCGTCCCAGCCGCCGGGGTTGGGACGGTTGCCATCCGAGAGGGTCTGGTAGTAGGTGGTCAGGTGCACATCCTGCACCTGGGGGACGCGATACAGCAGATACTGTTCCCCTCCGGCATCTTCCGCCACCGCCACACGGTCAGTCTCCACCCGGGGCTGGCCGCCGTAGAAGAAGTTGTCCTTATCCTGCCAGGCAGGCACGGTACCCGCCTCGTGGTGAATGGGCTTCAAGCCGTCGGAAACCGCCACCGGCGCCGTGAGATAGTCATCCTCCACCGGGCCGCTGTAAATGTTGCCCAAATCATCAAAGCGCGCCACCGGCTGCCCGGATTTCTGGTACACGCGGACCCAGTCGATCAGGAAATCACTGTCCTGTTTGGTTTCCTGCCGGGTATAGTCCACATTGCCGACCCAGCCGTCCCCCACCTGGGTTTCCAGGATCATGAACATGGGGCGCGTGTGCATGCCGTCCACCGTGTCCCGACCGGCCGTGGTGCTGTGCACCTGCTTGCCGTCGATGAAGAAACGGATTTGTTGGGGATCCCACTCCACCTCAAAGACGTGGAAATCCTGGCACCATGCCTCGTAATTGGCGGTGGCGATGCCGTCCGATCCTTTGTTCAGGTTCAGGATGCCATAGTGGTTGGTGGTCCATGCCTGCCAGGAATCCTGGCCCAGATACTCCAGGATGTCGATCTCATCGTGGCCGGTCTCGTCCTGGCACAGCATCCAGATAGCCGGCCAGATACCCTGGGAATCGTTGGGTTTTGCCCGGACTGCCACCCGGCCGAACTGGAAGGAATAGCGGTTTTTGCTTTCCACCCGTCCGGAGGACCAGGTCACCTTTTGCGTGTTCAGCGTCTGGCTCCCGTACTGGTCCCAGCCCACAGCGTCGATCAGCTCCTGGGTGGTGCCGTAGTTTTTGCTGTTGATCACAAGGCAGCCGTCCCGGACGCTGACCGCTTCCCGGTTGTAGATCGCCCCGTGGTTGGCCATCCCCTCGATGACCTGCCACTTGCTTTCGTCCAGCTGGTCGCCGTCAAATTCATCGAACCAGACCAGGGTATCGTACTCGGACTCCGGCGCCTGGTAGTCCGGTTTGCTCTCATCATAGCTGGTGCCGGTGGCCCATATCTCCACTTCAGAGTAACGGGCAGGCTGATCGTCGGCACGGTTCACCACAAAACGTACATACTGTTTGCGGCGCCCTGCAATTTTGGGGTCCACCGTAACTGAGACCGGCTCCTCGCCCTGGACCCAGTCCGACCGGGCAAAGACCTGCGTTTCCTGCTGGGTGGGGTTGGCCGATACATAGACCTCCACCGATTCGTAGTTGCCCGGCTCCAGCCGGAAGCGTATCTCGCTGATATCGTAACGGTTTTTGAACTCAAACTGGAGCCAGCGCTTTCCCAGGCTGTTGTGGACGGCATAGTTGTTATCAAATTTTCCATCCGTGATGGCTTCCAGATTGGTGGGCGTCAGCCCGCGCACATAGGGCAGTTTGCCCAGGGCGATGTTCTGTCTTTCCTCTTCTGCGGGGGGCACGGGGACTTCCGACTGCGGCACCGAGGCGATGACCCGGATCTCGTTGAAACGGTTCCCGGCGCTCATACCTTTCCAGCCGCCGTTATCGTTCTCGATATAATGTCCGCGCTGCCATACCCGCAGATAGCGCGCTGTGACCGACTGTTCCAGCGTGATGGTCTGGCATTTGCCGCGGTTTTCTTCTTTGACGTCTGCTGTATCAAAAATCACCGTCGTGTCAGAAAAATCCTCCGCCTCGGACAGTTCCACCTTCACATCTTTGAAGGTGGAATGGGCCGCCGGGTATGTATTCCGATAAATTTCGACGGATTTCACCTCCCGCAGCTTGCCGAAATCATATTCCAGATACACCGGGGTCCAGGTGTCCCAGCCGTTGTTTGACAGACTGGCTTTCTCTTTTCCTGCAACGATCTCTGTATTGTACCCGGTGTCGGAGTCCGCGTCCCCGATGTTGTCATCCGTGGCAGCCGCCGGGTTTTTCAGGTAAATACCCGAAGCAGTCCCGTCACCGCCACCCTGGATCAGATTCTGACTGTTGGTGCGGGGCGTCAGGCCCAGCAGAATGTTGGCGTCCACCATTTCCTCGCTCCCCAACAGGGCAGCGCACTGCACCTCTGTTGCGGTTTCCGGGGTAGCCGGGTACGGCGGCGCGTCTTGCGGTCCTCCCTGTCCGGCAGTAGCGGCAGTTTCTGCCGTTGCGGCGGCAGAAACGCCATTTGCTGTATAGTCCGGGGCGGTGCCTTCGGCGCAGACCGGAAGCGCTGCCATGAACAGCGCGGCCGCCAGCACACCGGCTCATCCCCTTCGTAACAATCCTTGGAACACAGATTCGTCCTCCTTTATTCTCCTGTTGGGGCACGGCGGCCCTTTTTCACAATAGCGTGGAAAAGATCTGGTTTTCCGACGCCGCACAGTCGCTGCTGTGGGCGAACTGGAAAATCCCTTCGTACCGTTCACCGTAAATGGGGGCCTCCATCGTGCTGGAACCATAGCAGGGCAGCGACAGATCCAGCTGTGCGGCGTTGATAACGGTATTGTGGTGCACCTGCACATTGCGGCAGGAGGAAAAGTACCCTGCCAGGCGCGGACAGTCCACAATGGTGTTGCCGCAAATTTCAATATCCTGAAACACAGGGTATTCGGTGCGCCCGCCGGGCAGGTAGACCCCCATATAGATGACGGCCATCTGCCAGGCGTTCAAGTCGCAATGGCGGATCACATTGTTGCGGATCAGCAGATCATGTACCCCCTGGCCTTCGCTCCAGCGGCTTTCGCAGCCTGTCTCGATCTGGATGGCCGCGCCCTGGATGTTCTCGAAGAGGTTGTTTTCCACAAGGCCGCAGCTGCCCTGCAGCAAAGCGCCCCGAGCCCGGTTGTTGGTAAACCGGCAGTTGCGGATGATGTAGTGGTCTGTATGGAACGTGCGGTGGAACAGGACCGTTTCGTGGTCCAGGCTGGGCGGCAGCGGTTCGGCCAGCTGCAGGATGCAGGTATGCTCCTGCGGCTGGTAGGTCACCGCCTCCACCCGGGAGGTATACCCCAGCGCGGAAAGGTCGGGATTGCGCAGTTCAATGCAGCTCCCCTTTTCCAGCTGCAGGGCGCTTTCGGTCACCCGCAGGGCTTTGAGGGTGTGGTCGCCCAGACGCTCCACCCCCATGCTGGAATTGTCGTGCAGGTTGATGCAGTCATCCCCTGCGCCGGAAAAATCGCAGTCCTCGATGATGAACTGCCCCAGGGAATTGCCCACATGCAGACAGTCCACCGAGACCGACACGCTGCGAGGGGTGCCGGGGCGGGGCAGAATGCGGCAGTGGTCAAAATGCAGGTGGTGTACGCCGCCGCTGCTGAGAAAGCCGTGCCCCGGACAGCCGTAGACGGTCACCCGTTCCAGCGTGATATGACTGCTGCGGCAGGTGCGCACCGCCACGCCGTCGTACTCAAAATGTCGGAAATTGTAACACTGGCCCACCCGGAAGTGCTGCCGTGCCCAGGCGGCGTTGCGGGTGGGGAACCGCAGCAGGTTGGCCTCCCGCTTTTGCATGCCGGGCTGCAGGATGTTGCTCAGTTCCCGCACCAGATGCTGCATTTTTTCGTCGGAGGCCTCATCCCCGGATAGATTCACATGGTTGTTGGCATAAGGGCGGAACTCCATGCCGCCGGCGCACCCCGGCGTGTACCGCGCCGGGTCAAAGGGGCCGACGATGCGGATTTCCATCTGCTCTGGCACTTCCCTGCAGCCGGGGAACCGTACATCCAGCCAGGCGCCGTCCGGGGCCACTGCCTCCACCACGCCGACGCTGGCCAGCGGGGCATCCTGCCAGGCCCAGTCCAGCACCAGATTTTTCAGGTGGATGCGCCGGGCGTCCAGGATGTCAAAGTAGGCTACCGGCGTGTGGAAGATGAACTCACTCCCCTGCCCGTCCAGCGTCAGGTCCTGAAGTCCGTGCACCGGGATGTGCACACCGTCCGGCCCTTCATAAAAGTGGTAGACCCCGGGCGGCACCGTCAGCACGGTGCCTGGGTGGCTGCGGCAAAATTCCATAGCCGCCCGCAGCGCAGCCGTATTGCAGTGCCCCGCCTGCGGGCAGGCGCCGAACTCCGCCAGGCTGCGCGCCGGGCCGTCCACCGCAGGCTTGTCGATCACGATATTGGGAAGAACATGTTTCATCCTGTATCATCCTTTCACGCCAGAGGACATGATGCTGGCTTTCAGCTGTTTAGAGAACAGCAGCGTAATGGCCATGACCGGCAGGATCGTGACCAGCGCAATACCCATGAGGGCGTTCTGCTTGGTGCTGACATTGTTGGAAATGTTGTACAGTGCCACGTTCAGCGTCCACAGATCCTGGCGCTCGGTGACCAGCCAGGCCCAGAAGAAGTCGTTCCAGTTGCCCAGGAAGGTCTGCAGAGCGATCAGCGCGATGATTGGCTTGGAAAGCGGCATGCAGATGCGGGAATACAGGAAGAAGTTGGAAGCACCATCCAGACGCGCGGCTTCAAAATAGGAGCCGGGGATGCGGTCAAAGAATCCCTTGAACAGATACACATAAAAACCGAAGGGATACAGGAAGGGCAGCAGCAGCGCCGCGTAATTGTTGTAGGCGCCCATATTGCGATACATGATCAACTGCGGTAACATGATACTGGCAAATGGGATCATCTGCGCCCCCAGGAAGAACAGCAGCGTCCAGCGCGCGGCCCGGGGCGCCAGCAGGCGGCTGATGACAAAGCCGCACAGCGAGCACAGGAATACCTGCGCCACGATAGCAAACCCGATGACAATGACCGTGTTGCCCACAAAAGAGAGGAAGCCGAACCGGGCAATGACCGGGTTGGAGTCGTACATATAGTTGGGCAGGCTCATGTAATGGACAAAGTTCTCCAGCAAAAGCAGATTGTTGGTATGCAGGGAGCAGGCTGCCAGGGTGCCGTTCAGCGAGAACTTGCTTTCAAACACAAGGGCCAGTTTTTCCTGCGTATCGGCCTGTATGCTGTCCGGCGCGTTCTTGTCCTGCAGGCCGGCCGGGTCAAAGCGGTAGCCCAACGTATCAGCCACCCGCTGGGCACGGTCGCCGTACAGCAGAGTCTGCTCTTTCAGCACGGTACCTTCGTAGATGCCGTAGTCCTTTTCCATTTGCAGCTGGGTCTGGTGTGCGCGGCTGTAGAAGATGGTTTTCCCGTCCTGGGTGCCATAGAACTTGATTTCCATCACCGAATCCCGGTTCAATTCGGTGTACACACCGAACATGGTGCTGACCATATCATTCCGTATCGTTTCTTCCAGTTCCTGCTCGGTGCCGACAAACCCGCTGTAGTCCACGCCCACTGCAAGGGAGTTGGCGCTGTCCGGCAGCAGTTTGGGGGGCACATCATAAATCTTGATGTTGTCCTTCATTGCGTTGCTGACGGTAAGCACAAAGGGGAACAGGATCAGCAGCATGGATACGATGGTCACAACGATGGCTGTGATCTGCAGGGAACGGTCACTGCCAGAAAGCCGGATCTTGGTCGCCTTGGGCTCTTTGTTCTTTTTCATTCCACTCACTCCTGTTCCGCGTTTTCAAAATGCATCTGAATCGCCGTCATGACCATGACCACCAGCATCAGGATGACCGAGGCCGCCGAACCGCGCCCGTAGTTGAAGTCCTTGTTGAAGCTGTTGTAGATAAAGATGCCCTGGGTGGTGGACGCACCGCTGGGACCGCCCGCCGCGAACATATAAGGAGCATCCAGCAGCTGCATGGCGGTGGACACGGCAATGATCAGCTGGATAAAAATAATGTACCGGATATTGGGCAGTGTAATGTACCAGATACGCTTCCAGCCGGTGCAGCCGTCCAGAGCGGCGGACTCCATGATATCAGGGGAAACATTCTGAATGGCCGACAAGTACAACAGCACATTGATACCGCCACCGATGATGCCGGGGAAGATGATGCAGAACTTGACCAGCGCCGGGTCGCTGAGCCAGGTCTGGGGCTCGCCGCCGAAAAAGCGGACCAGCTGGTTGGCCACACCATAGTCCGGGTGCCACACCCAGCGCCAGATGATGACGTTGATGGTGGTGGGAATCAGCGTGGGCAGCAAATACATGGTGGAAACCACGCTTTTCATCCGCCGCAGTTCGTTCAAAAACAATGCCTGGATGATGGGGATAAAGAAGGTCATCACCAGCTGCAACACCAGGAATACAAAGCTGTTCTGCCAGGCTTCCCAATAAAAGTCCGTGTTGAACATGGTGGTGTAGTTCTGCAGCCCCACAAACTGCCCCGGCTGGTGGATGGGATCATAATTAAAGAAAGAGATGATCACCGCTTTCATGATCGGGTAGTATTTCAACCACACGGTGAACAGGATTGGGGCGGCCAGAAGCAGCCAGGGGGCCATCTTCTGCCGGAGGAAATAATTTGAGGAATCGGTACGGCGACTTAACATACGGCAACAACGCTCCTTTCTGTATTGATTCCTATTGTAAAGAACACCCCCGGAACGGCGTGAGACGGAAAAACCACCACCTGTGTCACCATTTTCAACCTTCGGTCACCGCGCGTGCCTTCCGGCGCCCCAAAACAAAAAAAGTAAATTTTGTGTCCCTTGCTGGTCGTTTTTGGTACATTTACACCATCGACCCGACCTGATACACTAGCAAACAACACGAGGCGAAACCATTACGCCGCAAACATACAAGGAGGTTCCCATGAAAAAAGCAAAGCGTCTTACCGCACTGGCAGCCAGCGCCCTGATGGCCGCCACGCTCATCACCGGCTGCAGTGCACCGGCCACGGATTCCGGCAGCGCCGCCCAAACTGCCGACAGCAGTGCACAGGCTTCCACCGCCGACACGGCCGACGGCCACGAGCCGGTAGAACTGACTCTTTGGGTCAGCAGCCGCAACACCGACGAGTTCACCGAAAAACAGAAGCAGGCGTTCCTAGACGCTCACCCCTGGATCACCCTGAACGAAGTGGTAAAGGAAGGCGACCCCGGCAACGAATTCTACCAGGCAGTCGCCGCTGGCACCGCTCCCGACTGCATCAACGGTTCTTTCACGATGATCGGCAAATACATTTCGGCCGATATTGTGACCCCGCTGAACAAGTACCTGGACAACTGGGAGGAGACCCAGTACTTCGACCAGTCCTACCTGGATATGTTCTCCCGCGATGGTAACTACTACGCCCTGCCCCGCCAGGTGACCCCGATGCTGTTCGGTTACAACAAAGCCTTGTTCGAGGCTGCGGGCATCGAGCAGGCCCCCACCACCTGGGAAGAAGCGCTGGAATATGCAAAAAAGCTGAACAACCCCGACCAGAACGTAGCCGGTTACGCCACCCTGGCCGCCGAATGGACCGAATGGTTCTTCCAGTATTATGTCTGGCAGGCCGGCGGTGATCTGACCAAGGAGAACCCCGACGGCACCATCGAGCTGACCTTTACCGATCCGGCCGTCATGAAAGCGGCAGAATATTACCAGCAGCTCTCGGCCGCCAAGGTGCTGCCCAGCGACCGCACGCTGAAATTCAATGATCTGCTGGACAATTTCGCCCAGGGCAAAATTGCCATGATGCCCTTTGCCGTAGACTGGGTCATCGACGTTGCCAACAAGGGCATGGATCTGGACGACCTGGGCCTGATCCTGCCTCCCGCCGGACCTTCCGGCAATTCCGCCACCGCCATCGCCGGTGACTGCTGGGTCATCAACGCCAAATCCTCCCCCGAAAAGCAGGACGCCGCCTGGGAGTACATCAGCTTCATGTCCAGCAAGGAACAGTTCTCTGCGTTCTATGAGAACCTGGCCAGCAAAGGCGCCATCGCCCCCCTCACCATCCCCCGCAGCGATATGAGCATCACCGATTTTGCAGAATTCCCCGAAGAGTGGACCCCCATTCTGCAGAGTGTAGGCTCTATCGGCCGCATGGAATTCTACGGCAAAGCCGATTTCGGTACCTATGTGGACCGCGCCGTGCAGGAGATTCTCTCCAACCCCAACGCTGATCCCGAAAAGGAATTCAGCGATGCGCAGGCCCTGGCCGAGAAGGAAGCTCTGGCCGCTTTCAACGAAGCCAACAAAATCGCCTGAGTCAATAACGCCCCATACAAAGCAGGATACGGAAACGTACCCTGCTTTGTGTTGCTTTCAAAAACAGCGGATGATACAATAAAATTGTCTTTATATTTTGGAAAGGTCTTTGTGCTCTATGTCCCAGAAAAAACCGTGTCTTGTCACGCTGCACATTGTTTCCTGGCTGCGCAAGCTGCCGCTGTATCCCCGTCTGCTTCTGATTTTTTGCAGCCTGCTGATTTTTTCCACCGGCAGCATCACCCTGTTCAACCAGGCCGGTTATACCCGGGAACTGGAAAACAGCGCCGTTCAGTACCGCGCGGTACTGGTGCGCAACGCCCTGTACAAACTGCAGCAGCAGAAAGAATCCCTGGAAGACGTACTGGAACCCCTTTTGCAGAACCAAACACTGCTGACCGCGCTGCACGCCACCCCAACCGGGACCGAAACCGCATCCTTGCAAGAGGACAACCACCAAACTATTGAACAGATCCTGCTGACCGCACGCAAGAAAAACAACGGCATCCGTGCCCTGCTGCTGATCGCCGACGGGGATGTGTTCGGTGTGTCTGCCAATTCCGAAAGTGCCGCCGGCCCCGTGGTACGGGACATGGAGGCAGTGTATGACAGCGAGATCTACCAGGGCGCGCTGCGTGCAGGCGGTTACCCGTTCTGGTATGATTCGGCAGCGGAAACACCGCACCTGTTTTTTGAATATCCCCAGTCCTCCTTCGGCATCACCAGCTGCGCCACCCTCTCCTATCAGGTAACCGACCCCGACAGCCATACACCGTGCGGTGTGCTGATCTGCTGTGTGTCCCCGCAGTATTTCGCCGATGCCCTGGCGGAGTATTCCACCCAGGACGGCGGGAACACCTTTATCATTGGCGAAAACAGCATGCTGGAGGGCATTTCCGCCGGGTTCTCGGCACCGGCTTTCCCCGCCGACCAATCGTTTCTGCACCAGCAGATCTTTGCTGCGCCTGAGGGGGAGTTTCTCTATGAAATCGATGGACAGAAGCTGCTGGTTTCTTTCTGCGGGGAATCGGATTTCCCCCTGCGGGTGGTCAATCTGACCTACCGGGATTGGGTGCTGCGCCCGGCTGAGCGTATGGGGCAGATCAACCTTTTGATCCTGGCTGTCATCATTCTTGCCGGTGCCTTTGGGTTTTATGTCACCACCGTCAGCATCGTCTACCCGGTAAACCGGCTGATCGGCACCATGAAGCGGGCGGGCGAAGGTAACCTGGACGCGGTTTACCGACCCGTGGACCGGGATGAGATCGGCGTCCTATGCCGGGAATTTGACCGCATGGTCTGCGATATGAAAGCCCTGATTGACCGGGTCTATGTTTCCGAAGCACGGGAAAAAGAACTGGAACTGGCAGAAAAAGAAGCCCAGCTCGACGCACTACAGATGCAGCTCAACCCCCATTTTCTGTACAACACGCTGGATCTGATCCGCTGGGAGTGCATGTATGAAAATGACGGAGAAAGCGCCGCCTCCGACATGATCGAAAAATTCTGCGTTCTGCTGCGCATGACGCTGAAAGGCAACCAAAAAACCGAGAGCATAGCCGCCAGCCTGCAGCATGCGACCACCTATCTGGACGTAGTCAATTTCCGCTACACCCACAAGATCCAGCTGGACACCTGCCTGGATTTTGACGCCGAGGCTTACGAGATTCCCTGCCTGTCCCTGCAGCCGATTCTGGAAAACACGGTCCGCCACGGGTTCCTCAATTCCGATACGGCCAACCGGAACATCTCTATCCGGGGCCGGCTGGACCCGCCGGGCCAAACACTGACACTGTGCATCACCGACAATGGCTGCGGTATGGAGGAACAAGACCTGGCCGCACTGCAGGAGAACCTGCAGCAAAGTACTATGGAAAAGACGCACATCGGGCTGCGCAATGTAAACCAGCGCTGCAAACTGTACTACGGCGCACAATACGGTGTCCGGGTGGAAAGCCATCCCGGCGCAGGCACATCGGTCTATGTGCACATTCCGGCCAGGCCGACCCATTGAATGGAGAAGATGCAGATGTATAAAGTTTTGCTGGTAGACGATGAAGAAATGGTCACCCAGGGGCTTTCCCGCTTTGTTCGCTGGGAGGAAGCCGGGTTCCGGGTCTGCGGCACGGCGCTCAGCGTATCGGCAGCCCTTGTCCTGCTGGAAAAGGAACCTGTGGATCTGGTCATTACCGACATCCAGATTCCCGGCCAGAACGGACTGGATCTGATCCGTATTCTGAAAGAGCGGTATCCCCGCACCAAAACCATCATCCTGTCAGGCTACAGCGACTTTGCCTACGCCCAGCAGGCGCTGCGTCTGGGTGCACTGGACTATCTGACAAAGCCCATCAATTTCAAAGCGCTGCGGGAACTGCTGGAACGTGTGCACCGTATGCTGGAAGAAGAAGCACAGCAAAACATTCCCGACGGCCATTTGCAGGAATTGCTGCGGCACACCTTGATCTTGAACATCGCCAACGGCTTCCCCTTTGACGCCGAACGTGCCGCCCTCTGCCTGAAAACCGACATTCCCATCCGTGTCGCCCGCATTTCCCCGCGGGATCGCTCCGGTATGAACGTCGCCCTTGCGCAGCAGCTGCGGGAATATTTTGCCCCCTGCCAGGTGGTCTCTTCCACTGCCAACGAACTGCTGTGCGTGCTGGAAGGCAGCCGAGATACCGAGGCCCTGGTTTGGGAACTTTCCGGATTATGCAGCCAGCCATCGTCTCTGTGTATCGGCCTTTCAGAAGAAGTGGAAGGCTATGCCAAGCTACGCCTGGCCGCGCTGCAAGCCAGCAAGGCACTGCGCTACCAAAAGGCCCGCAGCGGCCCTGGCGTGCTACTGTACGAGCAGGTTGCGGGAATGTTCACCCATTCGGTCGAAGCCCAAGATGTCACGATCCGCCATCTGGTGGAAACGTTCAACGACCCCGAAGACCGGCCTCGGCTGCCGGAAGAACTCTCCAATGCCCTGACCGCACTGGAAAATCGAAGCGGCTTTTCTTTAGCGCAGGCACAATATTTCTGTACCGAGTTTCTGGTGGAACTGGACGCCCCACTGCAAACGCTGCTTTCTTCGGAGGAGACGCGCCACCTTCTGCTCAGTGAGACATTGATGGACGTACTGGGCGCCAGCAGCGTTTCCGAGATTCAGGGGTACCTCACACACTATCTGGATCGTCTGCTTCAGGAACTCCGGCAGGAGGACGAAGCCCGGCAGACCGGCGACCTGATTAACCGGGTCAAAAACTACATTCAGGAACATTTTGCCGAGAATCTCACCCTCACCGTCCTTTCCGAGTTGTTTTATGTATGTCCGGCTTATCTCAGCCGACTGTTTAAGAAAAAGACCGGCGTCAACTTTGTGGAGTACCTCACCACAATTCGCATTGAGAAGAGCAAAGAGTTTCTGGCCAACCCCAGCCTGATGATTTATACCGTTTCCGAGATGGTCGGCTACGAAAACCCGCGTTATTTTTCACGTCTGTTCAAAGAGGCTTTGGGTTGCAGCCCGCAGGAGTACCGAAATCAGCTGCCTTGATGGGGATTTCTTTCACTCCGGCTTTCTGCAATTAGCGACTATTGCCAAGCACTCTCAACCGGACACCGACTAAGGCTGGTCAGTATTTTGTGTAATTACGCCACAGTGTATCGGTGAACTGAATATCGTCCCCATCCACATCAGAATTTAGGTGCCTTTTGGCTGATATGCTTTTTAGGGCGTATCTGAAAAGTCCTATACTTTCGTCATTTTAACAAAATGGCAATAGC
>JACXXQ010000223.1_pt1 | contig 36910 bp, 30 predicted proteins | sample 8621361 | NCBI WGS metagenome assembly JACXXQ01 (sample SAMN15503820, study PRJNA645414) | gut metagenome | isolation source: feces | host: Bos taurus | place: USA | collected 2016 | reverse complement strand
CCACCGAAGATCCACACGCTCTTCTTGGAGAGGTAGTTCTTCTTGGGCAGGATAGCCTGGCTGTACTGGCAGTCGGGCTCAGCCTCCAGCAGAGCAACCAGCTTCTTGGTGGCTTCCGCGTTGGCCTTGCCGTCCTCGTAGGTGGCGAAGTACTCGTCGATGGCAGCCTTCTTGTCGGCGTTGGTGGTAGCCTCAGCCAGCTCATGCAGCTTGGCAGCCAGAGACTCGCGGATCACCTTCTGGCCCAGGTACATGCCCAGACCATGCTCGGCGTTGTCCTCGAACAGGCTGTTGGCCCAGGCGGGACCGAAGCCGGACTCCTTGTTGGTGGTGTACGGAGAGGTAGCAGCGGGGCCGCCCCAGATGGAGGAACAACCGGTAGCGTTAGAGATGTACATACGCTCGCCGAACAGCTGAGTGATCAGGCGGCCGTAAGCAGTCTCGGCACAGCCGGCGCAGCTGCCGGAGAACTCCAGCAGGGGCTGGTTGAACTGGCTGCCCTTCACGGTGGTCTCGGCCATCATGCCGTCCTTCTTGCGGATGTTCTCAACACAGTAGTTGAACACATCCTGCTGAGCGGCCTGGCTCTCCTGAGGCACCATGGTCAGAGCCTTGGTGGGAGCGGGGCAGACGTTTACACAAACGCCGCAGCCCATGCAGTCCAGAGGAGAAACCGTCATGGCGAACTTGTAGTTCTCGCAGCCCTTGCCGGTCATCTTCTTGCTCTTCAGAGCCTCGGGAGCATTAGCAACTTCCTCGTCGGTCAGAGCGAAGGGACGGATGGTGGCATGGGGGCAAACGTAAGCACACTGGTTGCACTGGATGCAGTTGTCGGGATTCCACTCGGGAACCATCACGGCAACACCGCGCTTCTCGTAAGCGGCAGCGCCCTGAGCGAACTGGCCGTCCACGTAATCCACGAAGGCGGAAACAGGCAGGCTGTCGCCGTCCATCTTGGCAACGGGCTCCATGATGTTCTTAACCATCTTCACGGTGTCGGCGTTGCCGGTCAGCTGAACGTCGTCGGCCTCGTCCACAGCGTTGGCCCAGTCAGCGGGAACCTCAACCTTGTGGTAGGCGTCGAAGCCGGCGTCGATGGCCTTCCAGTTCATCTCAACGATGGCCTGGCCCTTCTTGGCGAAGGTCTTCTCAGCGGCCTGCTTCATGTACTTGATGGCATCCTCGCGGGGCAGAACACCGGCCAGAGCGAAGAAAGCAGACTGCAGGATGGTGTTGGTGCGCTTGCCCAGACCGATCTCAACAGCCTTGTCGATGGCGTTGATGGTGTACAGCTGGATGTTGTTCTGAGCGATGTAGCGCTTGGACTCAGCAGGCATGTGGTGAGCCAGCTCCTCATCGGTCCACTGGCAGTTGATCATGAACACGCCGCCGGGCTTTACGTCCTGAACCATCTTGTAGCCCTTAACAACGTAGCTGGGGTTGTGGCAGGCCACGAAGTCAGCCTTGTTGATGTAGTAGGGGCTCTTGATGGGCTTGTCGCCGAAGCGCAGGTGGCTGATGGTCACGCCGCCGGTCTTCTTGGAGTCGTACTGGAAGTAAGCCTGGATGTACTTGTCGGTGTGGTCACCGATGATCTTGGTGCTGTTCTTGTTAGCGCCAACGGTGCCGTCGCCGCCCAGACCCCAGAACTTGCACTCCTTGGTGCCTTCTGCAGCGGTGTTGGGAGCGGGCTTCTCTTCCAGGCTCAGGTTGGTCACGTCGTCCACGATGCCCAGAGTGAAGCGGGCCTTGGGAGCGTCCTTAGCCAGCTCGTCGTATACGGCGAACACGCTGGAAGGAGGAGTATCCTTGGAACCCAGACCGTAACGGCCACCCACAACGGTAGCGGTGTTGCCGGCCTCACGCAGAGCAGCAACAACGTCCAGGTACAGGGGCTCGCCCAGGCTGCCGGGCTCCTTGGTGCGATCCAGCACAGCGATCTTCTTCGCGGTAGCAGGGATGGCAGCCAGCAGCTTCTCGGCAACGAAGGGACGGTACAGGCGAACCTTTACCAGGCCAACCTTCTCGCCCTTGGCGGTCAGGTAATCGATAACTTCCTCGGCAACGTCGCAGATGGAGCCCATGGCTACGATCACGCGCTCAGCGTCGGGAGCACCGTAGTAGTTGAACAGCTGGTAATCGGTGCCCAGCTTCTCGTTGACCTTGGCCATGTACTTCTCAACCACAGCGGGCAGAGCGTCGTAGTACTTGTTGCAGGCCTCACGATGCTGGAAGAAGATGTCGCCGTTCTCGTGAGAACCGCGCATGGAGGGATGCTCGGGGTTCAGAGCGTGAGCGCGGAACTCGTTGATGGCGTCCCAGTTAACCATCTCAGCCAGATCGGCGTAGTCCCACTTCTCGATCTTCTGGATCTCGTGAGAAGTACGGAAACCGTCGAAGAAGTTGATGAAGGGAACGCGGCCCTCGATGGCAGCCAGATGGGCTACAGCGGCCAGGTCCATAACTTCCTGAGGATTGGTCTCGGCCAGCATGGCGAAACCGGTCTGACGGCAGGCGTAAACGTCGCTGTGATCACCAAAGATGTTCAGAGCGTGGCTGGCCACACAACGGGCAGACACATGGAACACGCTGGGCAGCAGCTCGCCGGCGATCTTGTACATGTTGGGGATCATCAGCAGCAGGCCCTGAGAAGCGGTGAAGGTGGTGGTCATGGCGCCGGCAGCCAGGCTGCCGTGCACAGCGCCGGCGGCGCCGGCCTCGGACTGCATCTCCATTACCTTAACCTGGGTACCGAAGATGTTCTTGCGGCCGGCAGCGGACCACTGGTCCACATAGTCGGCCATGGGGCTAGACGGGGTGATGGGGTAGATAGCAGCAACTTCGCTGAACGCATACGCTACGTGAGCGGCAGCGGTGTTGCCATCCATAGACTGTTTTGCTCTAGGCATTTTTCTTCCTCCATAACAATTCAGTATTTAACGTCCTGGCCCCGGGGATCGGGGGAATGGGCGCTATTACTTAACTATATTCTAGCAAATCAAAATGGCAAAGTAAACTGTTTTCGGGCAGCTTTTTCGGTCAGATTCGGTTTTTATCCTTGCATTTTCGGCCCCCCTGGGCAGGGCGGTGCACCCATTTTTTTACAAAAGCTTTATCCGGCGCCGTCCGGTGCGCGTTGACAAGGGGTTTTGATTGCTTTAATATGGTAATTAACCGGTCTGCACACCTTTGTGCCGGCCGGAAAAACCGGGCTGCGACCCCTTCGGAGCCGCCCCGAAAAAAGGAGTTTTGAACGATGGACACCCCGGGTATTTTTCCCGGCTTTTCCAGCCTTGCCGCCCTTGCAGTCTGCTGTGTGGTGGGGCTTCTGCTTCTGGCCGCCGGCCTGCTGGGCGGCTGGGCTGCCGCCAAAAAGGAGATGCGGCTGCCCGGATGGCTTTCCCGCCTGCTTGCTCCCGCCGGGCTGGGCAATGACGAGACGGTAACCGAAGAGGACCTGTTCGAGCTGGTGGACGACGCGGACGAACAGGATCTGATCGACACCGCCCAGAAAACCATGATCACCAATATCTTCGACCTTTCGGATGTGAGCGCCGGTGATGTGATGACCCACCGCACCGAGGTGAACGCGGTGAACGAGCACGCCTCCTGCCGGGAGGCGGTGGAGCTGGCCCTTTCCACCGGAAACAGCCGGCTGCCGGTGTACCGCAAAAGCCTGGACAATGTGACCGGCATTCTGTATGTGAAGGATCTGCTGCGGCTGTTCGACGATCCCGGCGTGCTGGAGCGGCAGGTGAGCGAGTTCGCCCGCAAGGCCATGTATGTGCCGGAAAGCCGCCCCGCCGGTGAGCTGATGATGGACTTCAAAAAACAGCACACCATGATCGCCATTGTGGTGGACGAGTACGGCGGCACCGCCGGCCTTGTGACCATGGAGGACATTCTGGAGGAGATCGTGGGCGACATCCAGGACGAGTACGACACCGAAGAAGCCGAACTGACCCCCTGCGAGGGTGGTTTTCTGGCCGAAGGTTCGCTGGATCTGGAGGACGTGTTCGAGGCCTTCGGCATGGAGTGCCCCGAGTGCACCGACGAGGAGGAATTCGACACGGTGGGCGGCCTGATTGCCGACCGGCTGGGCCGCATTCCGGAAAACGGTGAACCGGCCACCGTCCAGTGGGGCGGGCTGAGCTTCACCTGCCTGGAGGTACGCGACCGCCGCATCCAGCGGGTGCGCTGCACCCGGCTGGAAGAGCCCGACGCACAAAGCGAGGAAAAGGAGCGTTGAATCGTGGCACATTTTGAAAAGACCCTGAGCAGCGAGACCCGGTTTGAGGGCCGGGTATTCACCGTGACCGTGGACAAGGTGGAGCTGGAAAACGGCCGCACCTCCACCCGCGAGGTGGTGCATCACCACGGCGGCGCCTGCATCGCCGCTCTGACCGATGAGAACGAGGTCTATCTGGTCCGGCAGTTCCGCTACGCCTTCGGGCAGGAGCTGTGGGAGCTGCCCGCCGGCAAGCTGGAAAAAGGGGAGGACCCCTTTACCGCCGCCAGGCGGGAGCTGGGCGAGGAATGCGGCCTGACCGCCGAGCACTTTGTGGATCTGGGCCCGGTGTACCCCACCGTGGGCTATTGCAGCGAGATCATCTACTGCTGGGCTGCCACCGGCCTTGCCCCCTGCGACATGCATCTGGACGAGGACGAGTTCCTCACCCCGGAAAAGGTGCCCTTCGACAAGGCGGTGGAAATGGTGCTCTCCGGCGAGATCCGGGACGGCAAAACCGTGGCTGCTCTGCTGAAGATCAAAGCCCTGCGGGATGCAGGCAAGCTGTAAAGCGTTTTCAATTCATCAAAAAGCCGTATGTTCGTTGTTGGTTCGAACATACGGCTTTCTTTTTACATAATGGCCTGCCCCTGCAGATACAGCGCCGCGTAGGCGCACAGAGCCATTCCGCTTATCACACACAGTGCCACCCGCAGCCAGAGCACACGAATACGGGCCATGAGGAAAAAGGCCGGAAGGCAGGCAAACAGATACCGGGGGCCGCTGATCATCCAACCCGCCAGATAGGTCATGCCCAGATAGGCCCCGCCCCAGATGAGCCACTCGGTGCGCACCCCGGCAAACAGGCCCCAGGCCAGCAGCCCCAGCACCGCGAAATACAGCAGAATCTGCGGCCAGTAAATAAAGCCCGCAAGCCCCGGATACTGCAGTGCCAGATTCCAGTGCCGGGTCAGATTCTCGCTGATCCACCGGGTGGTCTGATACCAGGGAGGCGCTGCCTGAAATTCCAGAAAGGCGAACCTGTCCCCGAACATCAGCCGGTTGCACAGCAGGTAACCGCCCCAGCCCGCCGGGATCAGCAGCAATCCGAAACTTTTCAGCCCCTGTCGGCCGCTCTGGCGTGCCCGCAGCCAGAGCCAGAGCACCGGCAGCAGCAGAACCATTCCCTGGGTACGGCAAAGGGCTGCAAGCCCCCCCAGCAGCCCGGCCCAGCCCCAATGCCCGGTCAGGGCCATTCGCATGCAGCAGAGGCAGAGCAGCAGAAACAGGCTTTCGGTATAGATGCCCATGCTGAAAAAGGAAAAGGGATACACTGCCAGAAACGCCACCGCCCACACAGCCTGCACCCGGGGCAGCCAGAGCCCTGCAAGGCTCAGTGCCGCAACGCCGCAGCCACCCCAGCACAGCTGACTGACCAGAAGGCCTGCCAGTGCAAAATCGCCTCCTGTGAACAGACTCACCAATCGGATACACAGGGGATACAACGGGTAAAAGACGATCCATTTGGCATCCTCCCCCTGGGGCAGATAACCGTTTTGGGCAATGAACAGGTAATGGGGGCTGTCGCCTGCCTGTGTGAATCTCTGCCATAAGTGAGCAAGGAAAGCCTCTGCCCCTCCGCTCTGGTTCAGGGTGAGCCAGGCGAAAAAGAGCACCGCCCACTGCACCGCCAGCATTGCAAAAAAGGCGGCAATGTACTCCCGCCGGAAAAAACAGGCCGGGCGGGGCAGCGGATCCTCCCTGTGGAACATCCGCCATTCCGGCAGCCGAACCGGCAACCAGCCCAGCAGCGCCAGGCAGCGAACCGCCAGAAGCAGAACAAAGACGATCATTCCTCCGCCGCCCAGCCAGCCAATGATCTGAGCCATCGTATCCTCCTTGTCGCACGGTTTATGCGCTCAGCATATATACCGCGCCATAGAAATTAAACAGGATTGCCGCCAGCAAAAGCCCCCGGGCAGCAGGGCCTGCCTCAAAGTGACGGCGGGCAAAAAATAAAAGGCAGAAGGGGAAGGGATCCACCAGATACCGGGCGCCGAACTGCCAGCCGCCCAGCGTGCGGTGCAGGCACAGCACCACCACCGTGGCGAGATAACAGGCCACCAGAATCCCGTCCGCCCATTCCAGCTGTTTTTTGCGCAGGCGGGCAAACAGCGCCAGCAGCCAGAGCAGCAGCAGCGGATTTGCCACAAAGGGAAGAAAGCCGTTGAACACCGGGAAGGAAAGATCCAGCGCTTTGGTCAGCAGCACCGGACGCAGCAGATTTTTCAGGTTGGGCCAGAAGTAGGCCAGACTGAACTGGCCGTTTTCCTCCCGCATGAATTCCGGCAGATAATTGTGGCCGAATTCCAGAGGGTTTCCGAAGCGCGCCCAGTTGTACCAGCCCAGAGCCAGCGCCACCAGTACGGGCAGTACGCTCACTGCCGCCAGATGCTTCCACCGGCCCTGCCGCACCGCTCCCCACAGCGGCCGCAGAAACAGAAGTACCGCCAGCAAAGCAGAAAAGGGCCTGCAGCCCACCGCCAGTGCCAGCAGAAAGAAGGCGGGAATCTCCCGCCCGGCCAACCAGAAAAAACAGCCCCAGACGCAAAAGGCAAGCGCAAGCAGCTGGGCCAGCATCCAAACTCCGCCGCTGGTACTCAGCCAGAAGGTATTGCTGCCAAGGCTCACAAAAAGGGCCAAAAACGCACAGGTTTCCGGTGTTTTTCCTCCCTGCCAGAACATCAGATATACACCTGCCGCCACAGCCAGCCCATAACAGGCAGCAATCAGATTGGAGGGAACCGCACCGCCCCACAGTGCCCAGGGCAATGCCAGAACAGAGGGAACCGGTGGAAAGGAAAGATAATACTGATTGTTAAATATCGCAAGTTCCAACCATGGGTATTGTTCTCCATTCTGGATGGCCATGCTGCCCTGCAGCCAGTTTTTCGCCTGAAGCAGGTAACTGTCATAGGGATTCTGGGCCAGCAGTGTTCCCCCTGCCAGCGAGTGGAACAGCAAAATTGCAAAGGCAAACAGTGCCAGCGTTCCGGCCAGCGCAGCCCCATGCGCCCGGGAAAATGAGGATTTGGATGCGGGCAAACGTCTCCCTCCTTCGATTTTCTGAATTTATCGCTCGCATAAAATACAATTCGTAATTTTTTAAAATATTATACTTTTCATGCGGCTACTTTCTTCGCCTGCCGGCCGACTTCAGCCATCGTACGCTTTTGATTATACCTGCCTGGCCCCCATCCGGTCAAAAGATTTTGATCGCACAGACACAAAACGACCTCCCGGGCGGATAATTCCATTCGGGAGATCGTCTGATGTTTTATCTCTTATTCAGCTCCAGCGCGGTAACCGCTTCACCGTTTTCGTCCAGCGTCATGGTCAGGCTGCCTGAATTCTCCTCCGCCTTGTCGTAAAGGTAAAACCACAGCTGTCGGTTGCCCTCGCCGTCCCGGCCATAGTGCAGCGCACTGTCGCCGGAATAGCCCTTCACCGCACGCATCACATCCTCCGGCGTTTCGCCCACGCCCCAGCCTGCCCGGATCAGATCGTCGGCCAGGTCATACTCGCTTATCCCGGCGGACTGCAGATGCAGGGTCCAGGGATCCAGCTGGGTGATCACGCCGTTTTGATACATCGCCAGATTCGCCCGGTAGGCAAGGCGCTGGTGCTGGCACAGGCACAGCGCCAGGAACAGCCCTGCCGCCGCAAAGGTGCCCAGACGAATCCAGTCCAGCCGGCGGAATACCGCCAGCAGCGCCAGCACGCTGACCACCGCCAGCACCAGCATGAACCAGCTGGACAGGATGCGCTTTTCGGTAAACCCGAAACGGGTCACATACAGCCCCATCTTGGAAGCTCCCACCAGCACAAACAGCAGGTTCGCCGCCATCAGGGCGGCGGTCAGGCCCCGCAGCAGGGGATTGCTCTCCGGCCTGCCCTTGCACAGGGCAGTAACGGCCAGCAGCAGCCCGAAGTTGAGCACAGCCACCGCGCACAGCTCAAAGAAGCCCCGCCGGGCATATTCCGCAGCGGTGAACCCCTCGGGCAGGTGACCAAAGAAGGCCCCGAACAGATAGCCCGCCTGCACCGCGAAAAAGAGCAGATACAGCACGCAGAAGGCCACCAGCCCCAAGGTCATGGCGCTTTGGGGCAGACAGCGCTGTTTTTCCAGCGCCGCCAGCCAGCGGCTCTGCCTGTCCGGATCCGGCTTCTGACGCAAGACACTGCCCAGCGCGCCGTACAGATAAGCGCCCACCGGCAGCGAGGCCGCAAACAGCAGCAGTCGGCCCGCCACCCATTCCGGCACCGTGAGCAGCTGCGCGAAGTTTTCCAGCAGAGAGGCAAAGCCCGCATCCGCCCCGGCCAGCAGCATGAGTGCCAGCAGAAACAGGGGAACCAGCAGGCAGAGCGCAAGCCCCGCGCCCAATAAATCCCGCTTTTTGTGCTGCCGCGCCGCCCGCAGCTGTTCCCAGACACGCCGGCAGCCGTACCACATTACCCGAATGCGCAAAAAGAACCAGAAGAAGGGGCGGCCCAGCAGGCAGAGAACCGCATCCAGCGGGGCAAAACAGCCAGTGCGTCCGCCTCCAATGAGCAATCCCGCCCGGCAGACCAGCCAGTACATGGCCCCCAGATGAAGTGCCAGAACCTGCCAGCCATAGTAGCCATATTCATAGTCCTGCCAGTAGCCCGCGCCATAAAGCAGAGGGCGCAGAATCAGAAGGTTTGCCAGCAGCAGGGCGGCAAAGCCCAGCCACCACCAGCTCTCCGCCGGGGCCTTGCGGCCCGCCCGGCGCAGAAAGAATTCCGCGCCGCCGAAAAACAGCACACAGAACACCCCCAGCGTGGCCGGGTTCATTCCACCCGCGTGCCAGTTGGAAAAGGGCATCAGCGGCGCTCCCAGCACAAGGCCGCAGAAATAAAACCAGCCCAAAAGATAGCTGTAAACCGCCGCGCCCAGCTGCAGCCGGCTTGCCCGGAAGGGCTGGGCCGGTTTTGCTGTGTAGGCGGGCTGCACGCCCACGGGGCGGTCGGTGGTCTGGCCGTTCGCCGTGCGGGTTTCCGACATCACCGTGCCCTCCGGACGGGTCCGTTCTTCCATGGATCATCCCTCCTGTTTCGTTTCTTGTTTTCTCCGGGCTCAGAGCTCCGGCCGTTTGGAGGCATTGAATGCCCCGGGGCGGGTTTCCATAATTGCCGCCGTGACGCCGTTCACCAGCAGCACCGCCAGCAGCAGCGCCCCTGAAACCATCTGCCCAGCGGGCTGGGTATCCAGCAGGGCGCTGAAATTCTGAATCTCCACCAGATATCGGGTATAGGCAATCCAGCCGTAAAGGCTGATCGCGCAGGCGGCCAGGCTGACCGCGATGCACCAGTGCCAGCGCCTGCCTTCGCGGGCCAGCAGCACACCGCCCAGCGGCGGAAGCACCAGTGCTGCCAATCCCAGGAAAATACTCATCAAATTCCACCATTCCGGATGCTGCATCCTGCCTTCCTCCTTTATCTTGTTTTTATTGATTTTCGTCCGGCACATATTCCAACAGGTCCGCCGGCTGGCAGTCCAGCGCCTTGCACAGCGCCTCCAGCGTGGAGAACCGCACCGCCTTGGCCTTGTTGTTTTTCAGGATGGACAGGTTGGCCGGGGTGATACCCACCCGCTCGGCCAGCTCGCCCGCGCTGATCTTGCGCCTGGCCATCATCACATCCAGATTGATCACAATCGGCATTGCCTTCTTCGCCTCCTCACACCGTCAGGTCCAGTTCGTCCTTCATTTCGCAGGCCTGCCGGAACACGTTCTGCACAATGCGCAGAATCAACGCCATAAAGGCTGCCGCCACCATCACCAGCAGATAGGGCAGATAATAGAGGGCGCTGGCCAGACAGATGGCCGCCACCACCCAGCAGCAGCGGCTGAGCACGGCAAGACAGGTGACATTCTGCTCCACAAACACCTGCCCCTTGTCCAGATTGGCCAGCAGCCGGTACAGCCGGTACAGGGCAAAATAGGCCGGGATGCTGGCCGCGTAAAGGGTGAGCAGGAACAGCGCCTGCCAGGGCAGATCAGCCGTCAGCCGGTAGCGGGTCCAGCTCAAGAACCATTCCACCAGCCAGTAGGCCGCCACATCCACGCCCACCAGCACACCCAGAAAGACCTTCACCAGCAGCTGGGAGATGGCCAGACTGCCCACGGCGTCGTTTTGCTGTTTCATATCCCGTTTCCTCCATTTCGCCCGGCGAACAGCCGGGGCTGTTTTGTTGCTACCACTCTACCACAGGTTTTATTGATTTTCAAGTCTTTTTTATCGTTTTTCGATATTTTTTAATTGTTTATCAAGAGAATAGTGTTCCATGTGGAACATGTTCTTTTCTTATTCCGGTATTTTCTGCAAAAAAACACCCGTCTGCTTTTGAACAGCAAACGGGTGTTTTTATCAAATTTTATTCAAGCAAACGGGAAGGGCTTATTCTTCCTCGTCGTCCGCTTCGGCAGGCTCCTCCGCCTGAGCGGCTTCCTCAGCGGCCAGCGCGGCCAGCTCCTCCTCGCTCAGAGCTTCCTCCGGCTCATTCTCCGGCTTTTCCACCTCGGCATCGTCGGAATGCTCGGTGCGGGCCACGGTGACCACCCGGTCGCCCTCGCCCAGACGCATCACACGCACACCGCTGCCGTAGCGGCTCTGGATGTTGATGTCCGCCGCGTGCATGCGGATGATGATGCCCTCCTGGCTGATGAGGATGATATCGTCCTCTTCCTCCAGCACCTTGATGCCGGCAACCTCGCCCTTGCCGTAGTTGCGGATGCCCTTACCGCCGCGGCTCTGCAGGCGGTAGTCATCGATGCGGCTGCGGCGGCCCTTGCCGTTCTCGGTCACGGTGAACACGGTGGCGCCGGGATGAACCACGCCAACGCCCACCACATAGTCGCTCTCGGCCAGCCGGATGGCGCGCACGCCATGGCCCAGTCGGCCCATGCTGCGGGCGTCCTGCTCGTTGAAGCGGATGGCCAGGCCGTCGTGGGTGGCCACAATCAGCTCGTCCTCACCGGCGGTGATCTGGGTCCAGGCCAGGCTGTCGCCCTCGTACATGCTCACCGCCAGCAGGCCGCTCTTGCGGATGTTGGCGTAGGCCTCGATGGGGGTACGCTTGATGACGCCCTGACGGGTGACCATGACCAGATAGCCCTCGGCATTTTCGGCGGGCATGCGCAGCATACTGGTGACCTTCTCGCCGTTCTGCAGGGGCAGCAGGTTCACGATGTTGGTGCCGCGGGAGGTGCGGCTGCCCTCGTAGATCTGGTAGCCCTTCAGCCGGTAAACGCGGCCCTGATCGGTGACGAAGAGCACGAAGTCGTGGGTGGAACCGATGAACAGCTCCTCCACAAAGTCCTCGTCCTTGTGGGACAGGCCGGAAATACCGCGGCCGCCGCGCTTCTGCACCTGATAGGTGTCCTGAGGCTGGCGCTTGATGTAGCCCTCGTGGGTGAGGGTAAACACGCACTGCTCCACCGGGATCAGATCCTCGATGTCCACCTCGCCGGACACATGGGCGATCTCGGTGCGGCGGTCGTCGCCATACTTCTCCTTGAGGGCGGTCAGCTCCTCCTTGACAATGGCATAGACCTTTTCGTCGCTGGCCAGAATGGCGCGCCACTCGGTGATATGACCCTGCAGCTCGGCCAGCTCGCTCTCGATCTTCAGAATTTCCAGACCGGCCAACTGGCCCAGACGGAAGGCGCAGATGGCGGCAGCCTGCACTTCATCAAAGCCGAACTGCTCCATGATGGCGGCGCGGGCCTCGGCCTGGCCGCCCTTGCAGGCGCGAATGGTGGCAATGATCTCGTCCACAATGTCGGTGGCACGCTTCAGACCTTCCAGAATGTGGGCGCGCTCCTCGGCCTTCTTCAGATCAAAGGCGGTACGCCGGCGCACGACCTGCGCCTGGAACGCCACATAGCGTTCCAGCATGGTTTTCAGGGTCATGGTCTTGGGCACGCCGCCGTCCAGTGCCAGCAGATGCACACCCACGGTGTCCTGCAGCTGGGTATAGCGGTACAGCTGGTTCAGCACCACCTGAGGGTTCGCGTCCTTTTTCAGCTCGATGACGATCCGCATGCCGTGGCGGTTGGACTCGTCGTTCAGGTCGCTGATGCCCTCGATGCGCTTTTCCTTCACCAGATCGGCGATGTTCTCGATCAGGCGGGCCTTGTTGACCATGTAGGGAATCTCGGTGACGATGATCTGGAACCGGCCGTTCTTCTTCTCCTCGATCTCGGCGCGGCCGCGCAGGGTGATCTTGCCGCGGCCGGTGGCGTAGGCGGCACGGATGCCGCTGCGGCCCATGATGATGCCGCCGGTGGGGAAGTCGGGGCCCTTGATGTGCTCCATCAGGCCGGCCAGGTCGATGTCCGGATCGTCGATCAGAGCCACCGCGCCCTCGATCACCTCGGTCAGGTTATGGGGCGGGATGTTGGTGGCCATGCCCACGGCGATGCCGGTGGAACCGTTCACCAGCAGGTTGGGGAACCGGCTGGGCAGCACGGTAGGCTCCTTTTTGGTCTCGTCGAAGTTCAAACCGAAGTCCACGGTGTCCTTCTCGATGTCGGTGAGCAGATCCACCGCCATCTTGCTCATGCGGGCCTCGGTGTAACGGTAGGCAGCCGGGGGGTCGCCGTCCACGCTACCGAAGTTACCCTGGCCATCCACCAGCGGATAGCGCATGGAGAAATCCTGCGCAAGGCGAACCATGGCGTCATAAACCGACGCGTCACCATGGGGGTGATAGGAGCCCAGCACGGCACCCACGGTATCCGCACTCTTGCGGTAGGGATGGCTGGGGTCGTTGCCGCGCTCGTACATGGTGTAAAGGATGCGGCGGTGCACCGGCTTCAGGCCGTCGCGCACATCCGGCAGAGCACGGGATACGATAACGGACATGGAATAGTCCAGAAAGGCCCGTTCGATCTCGTCTTTTACGTCCCGGACGATGAGATGCGTGCCCGGGGTTACGCTGTTTTCGATCATAGTTTCCGTTTCCTTTCCATTACACATCCAGATTGGCGTATTCCGCGTTCTTTTCGATGAACTGGCGGCGCGGCTCCACCTTGTCGCCCATCAGGATGGTGAAGGCCTCGTCGGCCTTTTCCGCGTCCTCGATGGAGATCTGCACGATGACCCGGTTGTCCGGATTCATGGTGGTTTCCCACAGCTGCTCGGGGTTCATCTCACCAAGGCCCTTATAGCGGTTGATTTTCACGCCCTGGCCCATCTCGGCGCTCATCTGGGTCATTTCCGGCTCGTTGTAGGCATAGCGCACGTCCTTGCCCTTGGCCAGCTTGAACAGGGGAGGCTGTGCGATGTACACATAGCCGCCCTCAATCAGCGGGCGCATGAACCGGAAGAAGAAGGTGAGCATCAGGGTGCAGATATGGCTGCCGTCCACGTCCGCATCGGCCATGATAAAGACCTTGTGGTAGCGCAGCTTCTCGATATCGAATTCCTCACCGATGCCGCAGCCCAGCGCGGTGACCACGGGCATGAGCTTTTCGTTGCCGTAGACCTTGTCCAGGCGGGCCTTTTCCACGTTCAGCATCTTGCCCCACAGCGGCAGGATGGCCTGAATGTTGGAGTCACGGCCCATCTTGGCGCTGCCGCCGGCGGAATCACCCTCGACGATGAAGATTTCGGTCTTGGAGGGGTCTTTTTCCCGGCAGTCGGCCAGCTTGCCGGGCATACGGCTGGTTTCCAGCGCACTCTTGCGGCGAACCAGATCCCGGGCTTTTCGGGCAGCTTCCCGGGCGCGGGCGGCCTGAGTGGCCTTCTCGTAGATGGCCTTGGCCACGCCGGGGTTCTCTTCCAGGAATTCCTTCAGCTTATCGTAGACCATGCCGGAAACCAGGCTGCGCACCTCGGTGTTGCCCAGCTTTGCCTTGGTCTGGCCCTCGAACTGGGCCTCGGTGAGCTTGACGCTGATCACGCAGGTCAGGCCCTCGCGCACGTCGTTGCCGGTCAGGTTGTCGTCCTTGTCCTTCAGATAGCCCTTTTCCCGGCCGAAGTCATTGATCACACGGGTGAGGGCATTTTTAAAGCCTTCCTCGTGGGTACCGCCGTCCGGGGTGTTCACGTTGTTGGCAAAGGACAGAATCAGCTCGTTAAAGCTGTCGTTGTACTGCATGGCCACCTCGGCGATAATGTCGTCCTTCTGGCCCTTCAGGTGGATGACCTGGGGATGCAGCACGGTATTGTCCCGCTTCTTCTGCAGATATTCCACGAAGCTGGCAATGCCGCCCTCGTAGTGCATGCTTTCGCGCACCACCTCGTCGCCCCGTTCGTCGGTGAAGGTGATGCGGACGCCCGCGTTCAGGAAGGCCTCCTCCCGCAGGCGGATCAGCAGAGTCTCGTAATCATAGACGGTGGTTTCGGTGAACATGACCGGATCCGCCTTGAAGCGCACGGTGGTGCCGGTGGAGGCGGCGGGGCCCAGCTTTTTCAGGGGTGCATCCGGCACGCCCCGCTGGAACCGCTGGTAGTATTCATAGCCATCCTTGCGGACGATGACCTCCAGCCACTCGCTCAGGGCGTTTACCACGCTGGAGCCCACGCCGTGCAGGCCGCCGGCCACCTTGTAGCCGGAATTTTCGCCGCCGAACTTGCCGCCGGCGTGCAGCACGGTGAGAGCAACGGTTACGGCGGGGATGCCCAGCTTGGGCTGGATATCCACGGGAATACCGCGGCCGTTATCGGTGACTTCGATCACGTCGCCCTTCTTGATGGTGACTTCGATGTGGTCGCAGAAGCCCGCCAGCGCCTCGTCGATGGAGTTGTCCACGATCTCGTAGACCAGATGGTGCAGGCCCTTGGGGCCGGTGGAGCCGATGTACATGCCCGGCCGTTTGCGCACCGCTTCCAGCCCTTCCAGCACCTGGATCTGGCTGCCGTCGTACTGGTCGGCGCCCTCCTGCGGCTGCTTGTTCAATTCTTCTGCCATTGTTTTGCCTCCTGTTGTTTCTGGGCGGGTTTCAGCCGCCCGGTGCGCGCCGTGCGCGCTCGTTCCTTTTGCTTGAAAAATGCCCCGTCACACACTGCCCAGCTGGTCCAGCCGGCCGCAGCGTTTTTCCAGTGTTTTGGACGAGATGGGGCTGATAAATACCGTTTCGTCCGGGAAGTCCGTTACCACGAAGCTCTTGGGAAGCTCGTCGCTCAAGGTAACCACCGCGCCCTCGGTTTCCGCGTGCCGCAAAAACGCCCGCGTATGCTTGGAGATCGAGGTGGTTTCAATATCGAAAATCCCGATGATATCCCTTGTATGGACCACATAGTCCTGCCCTAAATGCAAATACATTTTTTTACCTACCCGACCGGTGGTTTGTACCGATTCGTTTATCCTTTCGCGCCCGATTTTCCTCAGCAAAAACCGCCGGCTGCCTTTTTTAGCGGACCCGACCGGTCACTTGTACCGATTCGTCTATCCTTTCGCACCCGATTCTTCTCAGCAAGGGCCGCTGACCGTCCTGTTGCCCCGATCTTCGGCACAGAGTCATGTTCTTTCGAATCCGTCCCCGACAGCCTCAATCAGGCCGCATCAGGCTCTTTCGGGTCTGCCTTTTCTCCAAGCCTGCGAAGCAGGGAAGAACAGCCGATATTTTCCCGACCGGATGCAAAAGAGGTGTTTTTTATAGCTTTTCCAGCACGCCGCCCTCCATCCGGAACAATTCGCCCTCGGTTTTGTGGAACAGGCTGGAATCGCAGGCCGTCACGATGGTCTGCTTCTGGCGCATCCGGGTGAGCAGGTATTCCTGTCGGGTGGCGTCCAGCTCGCTGAGCACGTCGTCCAGCAGCATCACCGGGTGCTCCCCGGTGATCTCCTGCGCGCAGCTGGCCTCTGCCAGCTTCAAACTCAACACCGTACTCCGCTGCTGGCCCTGGCTGGCAAACAGCTTTGCCGGCTGACCGTCCATCAGCACCGAGAAATCCTCCCGGTGCGGGCCTGCCGTGGAAAAGCCCGCCTTCAGATCAGCTTTCCGGCTTTCCCGCAGGGTTTCCAAAAGGCCTTTTTCATCGAAGCTGGGCTGATACACCAGCTCCAGCTCCTCGCTGCCCTGGGAAATATCCCGGTAATTGGCGGTAACCAGCGGCCGCAGCCGCTTCATATACTCCATTCGGCGCAGCGTAAGTTCCTGCCCGTAGCGGGCCAGCTCCTCGTCGAACACGTCCAGCATCTGGGCGGCGCCCGGTGTGCGGTCATAATGCTTGAGCAGGGCATTTTTCTGGGTCAGCAGACGGGCATACCGCCGCCATGCTGCCAGATATCCCGGATACAGCTGGCACAGCGCCGCATCCAGAAAGCGCCGCCGTCCCTCCGGGCTGCCCTTCACCAGGCTCAGATTGCCCGGCTCGAACACCACCGCCGTAAAGCTGCCCGCCAGTGCCGAGGCGCGGCCCAGATCCACCCCGTTGCGTTTGGCCGTCCGGCCCGGGCGGGGAGTATCCCGCCCGCCGATGGTCAGATAAATCTGGTTTTCCTGCCCGTCACTGGTCTCGGTTTGGGCCTGCAGCACCGAAAACGGCTGATCCCGGGCAATCAGCTCCGCGTCCTTTGCACCCCGGAAACTCTTGCCGCCGGTGAGCAGCCACACTGCCTCCAGCAGATTGGTCTTGCCCTGACCGTTTTTGCCGCAGATCACCGTAAGCTCCGGGCAGGGAGTGAAATCCGCCTGCCGGATATTCCGGTAATTCTGCAGCGAAAGCTCCTTCAGCCGCATGGGCTTACTGTCCGTCGGCCACGGTTACAGTGCGGCCTTCCAGCGTTACGGTATCGCCCGGGCGCAGCTTTTTGCCCCGCATTTCACATACCTCGCCGTTCACCAGCACCTGGCCGGCCTGGATCAGCACCTTGGCCTCACCGCCGGTTTCCACCATACCTGCCAGCTTGAGCAGCGCGTCCAGTTTGATAAATTCCGTATGAATCAGAATTCGTTCCATCGTATCAGTTCCTTTGCATTTTGGGTTGAATGTGTGAGTTTTTTTCCTCATTGCCTGTTTTCAGGCTTCAGCGCCCTGCAAACAGGTCAAAAAACGTTTTTTGACCTGTTCAAGGGAAAAATCCTTATCGAAGCGAAAACCGCTCGAATACGCACAGAAACGGAGGATGCGTTGGGGACCCGGTTTTGCCGGCAGTCCTCAACCGCTCTGCCGGCTTGCCAGCGTACGCTGTTTCGGGACCGTTTATTTATACATCCGGATATGCACAGCCTCATCCAGCAGGCAACAATTGTCCAGATCAGTCGTTTTTAAAGCGTACCGGCAATACCAGATAGATAAAGTCTTCGCCTTCCTCAGGCAGAATTTTCACCGGACTCAGCGGGCCGCTCAGCTCCAGTACCACTTTTTCGCAGCGGGCGTTGCGCAGGGCATCCAGCAGATAGCGGTTGTTGAAGCCGATCTCCACCGGATCGCCTTCCACCTGGGCGGAAAATTCGTCCACAACCTTGCCCAGGTTGGTCTGGCAGCGCACGGTCACCTTGCCGGAAGCATCGAAGAGGATGCGCAGCGGGTTTTTCAGCCGCTCGGTGATGATCAGGCTGGCGCGCTCGATGGTATCGATGAAATCTCTGGTCTCCAGAACCACCCGGGTCTTGCAGCCGTTCGGGATCACATTGGCATAATTGAGGAATTCGCCCTCGATCAGGCGGGAGAGAATGGTATAGTTCCCGGAATTGAAGACCACAAAACGACGGTTGGCGGAGATGCGCACGTCGTCCTCGTCATCACCCAGCAGCTTGTTCACCTCGGTGAGCGTTTTGGCGGGAATGATGATGCGGATGTGCTTTTCCGCCTGAACCGGACGCTCCACAATGGCCAGCCGGTAACCGTCCAGCGCAACGACGGTCAGTTTGTCTTCTTCAATTGCGAACAGCTCGCCGGTATGAGCAGGTTTTTTGTCGTCCTGGCTTACAGCGTAAAGGGTTTTTTCGATCATGCCCCGCAGCATACCGGCCCTGATGGTCAGCGTATGGTCTGCACCGGGGGTGGGAAGATCCGGATAATCGGATGCGCTCATGGCAAGAATATCAAATTCCGCCACGCCGCCCTTAATGGTGGCATTTCCGGATTCGTTGGTATAGATGCTCACCTCACCGCTGGGCAGGCGGCGAACCATGTCTCCCAGCAGCTTTGCAGACAGAACGATTTCACCGGCCTGGCGAACGTTGGCCTCGATGGTGGTGGTGATGCCCATTTCCAGATCATAGCCGGTAAGGGTGAGCTGAAAACCTTCCGCTTTCAGAAGAATGCCTTCCAGAGCGGGAATTGAGGATCGAAGTGTGACGGCTTTCGACACACCATCAATGGCACTGGACAGAAGGGTTTTGTCGCAAACAATGTTCATGCAGATGCTCCTTTCTTGCGATGGAAAAGTGATTTTAGTCTTCAAATAGCATAGTTTCAGGTAGACGTAGTAATAGGGGGTGTGAAAACTGTGGAAAAACGGCGCGAAGCCTTTTGAAGACCGGGTTTGTGGGCTGTGGAAAGGTGAGCCCGCTTTGTTTAAAAATTGTGGATAAGCGAAAAATAAAAAGTTTTACACATGCCCTGTGAAAAAGCCTCTGTTGAATGTTGAAAACAAAAAGAAAAACTTTTTGTCTGCGCAGGGCACTGTTTTAAGGAAATATTGCAGTTTGTATAATTTAGAAGGTCACGAAACGTGTCGCGACAGGTATGGGAAAAACCGCGCAGAGAGCCAGTTTTTCCAAAAGGCGCAGGGCGCGGTGAAGCGTTATAAAGAGATGAAAAAAGAAAGATAAGCAGCGGCCAAAAACAGGTACAGCCGGCAGGTGCGCCATGCTGTACCCGATGTGCGAAAGGGGCGGCCCGCTCGTATGGCCTTTAGGAGCGGACGTTTTTGATGATGTCCTCCACCGTTTCCTTCAGGTGGCGGTCGTTGTTCAGATTGTTCTCCATGGATTTCAGGGAGTACACGATGGTGGAGTGATCCCGGCCGCCGAATTCCTTGCCGATGTCCTCCATGCTCATGCCGGTGATCTCGCGCACCACATAGATGGCGGTCTGGCGGGCGGAGGAGATGTTGGCGGTGCGGCGCATGCCACGGATCTCCGCGGGGGTCACGTTATAGGTGCGGCCAACCTCACCGATGATCTTCTCGATGGTCACCGGCACCGGCTGGGTTTCATTCAGAATATCCTTGATGGCGTTCTGGGCCACGCCGATCACAGGCTGGATGCCCTCCAGCATGTAGTAGGCGTTCAGTTTTTTCACCGCGCCTTCCAGCTGACGGATGTTGTTTTTCAGATGGTTTGCGATGAATTCGGCCACGTCGTCCGGCATGTCCAGATTGAACAGCTCGGCCTTGCGGCGGATGATGGCTACTCGGGTCTCGAAGTCTGGCGGCTGAATGTCCGCGGTGAGGCCCCACTCGAAACGGGTGCGCAGCCGCTCCTCCAGGCTCTTGATCTCCTTGGCGGGGCGATCGCTGGCCAGCACAATCTGCTTGCCGGCGTTGTGCAGCGTGTTAAAGGTGTGGAAGAACTCCTCCTGAGTACTTTCCTTACCGGCAATGAACTGGATATCGTCCACCAGAAGCACGTCTGCCGCCCGGTATTTCTGGCGGAAACTCTCAGTGTTGCCCTCCCGGATGGCGGTGATGATCTCGTTGGTGAACTTTTCGCAGTCCACATATACAATATTAAAGTCCGGGTGGTTTTTCTTGATCTCCACCTGGATGGCGTTGAGCAGGTGCGTTTTACCGAGGCCGGACTGACCGTAGATGAACAGGGGGTTGTAGGCCCCGGAGGGATTGGAGGCTACGGCCTGAGCAGCCGCATAGGCGAACTGGTTGGAGGGGCCCTTGATGAAGTTTTCGAAGGTGAAGTCGTATTTGCCGCTGGGTGCGCTCACCGGAGCAGGTTTTTCCGGTTCCGGGGCAGGCTTTTCCGGGGCGGCTGCGGGCACGACGAGCTCCACCTCCACGTCGAAGCCCAGCACGGCGGCCAGAGCTTCCTTCAGCAGAGGCGTATAGCGATCCCGCACGATGGTGCAGATAAAATCATTGCGCACAGCCAGCACAACCTTGCCGCTGCCCTCGAAGCTCACCGCCTCCAGCCCGTCGATGTACAGGTTGTAGGTGGCGTCCACCAGGCGCTCCTTGCAGTAGGCCTTCGCTGCGCTTAAAACGTCGTTAAAGGAATCCATAGGCAAAAACGCTCCATTGTTGAAAATTAGTATCTGATTGATTATATCATAAAAAAACGACCTTTACAATGTTATTTATTATACTATAGCTATAATACGGGCTGGAAGGGGGCTAAAAACGATTTTCAGCCAGCGGGCAAAGGGGGCACAAAGGCCCGCCGGTGCGGCGTTTACAGGGCAAAACAGGGCAAACAGGGCCAAAACAGCCTGTAAAGCAAAAAACTTTGCGGAAAGTGTTGACAAAGGCGGAAATCATCCGCTATACTTTTATGATGCAAGGTCATCTGTGTATCTACACAGAGAAAATCAATAAAATCTGCCCCATTGCGGGGCCTTTTGGAGGATATCGTCATGAAAAGAACTTTTCAGCCCAAGAAGCGTCAGCGCAGTGGTGTGCACGGCTTTCTGAAGAGAATGGCCAGCAAGAACGGCCGCAAGGTGATCGCTGCCCGTCGTGCCAAGGGCCGCGCCAAGCTGTCTGTCTGAGTGTTAAAACAAAGCCCCGCTTTCTGTGAGCGGGCAAGCTTGCAAGGCCACTGAGTTGTTAGTGGCCTTGTTTTTCCATACGGGGGAAGATCCATGCGCTATCGGCCGATCACCCGCAACAAGGAGTTTGCCCGGGCCTATGCCCGGGGAAAGGCCTTTGTGCATCCTAAACTGGTGTTGTATGTGATGAAAAATCGCCTGGGGCACACCCGGGTTGGCATTACTGCAACCAAAAAAATCGGCAACGCCGTGCACCGGAACCGGGCACGGCGGGTTATCCGTGCCGCCTTGTACCAGACGCTGCCATATGATGTGGGCGGGCTTGACCTGGTGTTTGTGGCCCGGGGCCAGACCACCCGCTGTAAAAGCGGCGAGGTGCAGAAGGCTGCCGAACAGCTGCTGAAAAACGCGGGCCTGGTCAGATGATCGCCCGCGTTTTAGTGCTACCCATAAAGTGGTATAAGAAATACATCTCGCCCCATCTGGGCACCAATTGCCGTTTTCTTCCCACCTGCAGCGAATATGCCATGGAGGCGCTGCTCACCCACGGCGCGGTGAAGGGAAGCATTCTGGCGGTATGGCGCATTCTGCGCTGCAATCCTCTGTGCAAAGGCGGTTATGATCCGATTCCCCCGAAGGGCCGATGGAAAAACGATGACCGCCGCCTGTTCCGCGGCCATTGACTGCGGGCTGCACACCTTTCTTCTATTTTGCCCCTTGTGACGCGCCCCGTTTTGCGCCGGGGACGTGTCCCACGAAAAAATCTACAAAAGCCCTGGCGCGCAAACGGGGCGGATAGGAAACAAGAATTATGGGAATTTTAGGCATTCTCGGCACGCCCCTTGGCTATGTGCTGCAGTGGATATACCAGTTTGTGGGCAACTACGGCTGGTCCATCATCCTGTTCACGGTGATCGTGCGCCTGCTGTCCTTCCCGCTGCAGATCAAGCAGCAGAAGAGCACCGCCCGGATGGCTGCGTACCAGCCGATGATCCAGGAGATCCAGAAAAAGTACGCCAAGGACAAGGAAAAGCAGAACGAAGAGCTGATGCGCATGCAGCAGGAGTACGGCTATAACCCTGCCGCCGGCTGTGCGCCCATGCTGATCAACTTCCTGGTGATCTTCGGCATCATCGAAGTGGTGTACCGCCCGCTGAAGTACATCATGCACCTGCCTGCCGAGGCTCTGAACGCCGCGGCCGAGCAGCTGGGCATGGCGGCCAACAACTACATGGCCCAGAGCGAGATCATCAAGCAGGTTCAGCTGGATCCCAATGTGTTCGGCAACATCTTTACCGCCGAGCAGATTGAAGCCATGCAGAACTTCAATGTGAATTTCTTCGGCATCAACCTGATGGATAAGCCCGGCTTTGCGCTGAACACCCTGCTGATCTTCCCCATCCTGAGCATCATCACCATGGCCATGCTGAACGTGATCACCATGAAGATGAGCGGCCAGCAGATGCAGGGCAGCATGAAGTGGATGCCCTGGATCACCAGCCTGATGTTTGTCTGGTTCGCCTTCCAGGTACCTGTGGGCTTCTCTCTGTATTACACTGTGTCTAACCTGTTTATGTTTATTCAGAGCGTAATTCTGCGCAAGATGTATGATCCCGAGAAACTGAAGGTGGAAATTGCGGCGGAGATCGAGGCCAAGAAGCTGGAGCGCAAGGCGAAAAAGCAGGTGACCATTGTGGAGAACGGCAAGGAAACCACCCGTTCGGTCAATGAAGCGGAACTGAGCCGGCTGCGTCTGGAAATGGCCCGCAAGCTGGATGAGGAAAAATACAAGGATGAGCGGACCGTGCCCCTGAGCCAGCTGAACAAGGAGGAATGAGTCATGCGTGAAGTGATCGTTACCGGGAAAACCGTGGAGGAGGCCACCGAGGCCGCCTGCGCCCAGCTGGGCCTTCCCCGGGAGGAAGTGAGCATCGAGATTCTGGAGATGCCGGTGCACCGGTTGTTCAAAAAGATTCCTGCCAAGGTGCGTGCCACCGTGCAGGAGCCGGAGGTGGAAACCCCGGCTGAACCCGAGGTGAAACCCGAGCAGGCAGCTGAGCCAAAGGAAGAGCCGGCTGCCCCCGAAAAGGCCACCGAAGAAGAGGAAAAGACTGCCCAGCCCCAGCCGGCGGAAACCGTCGAGCAGGTGGAGATTGACAGCAACGAAAAGCTGGCGGCCGCCGTTGCCTACCTGAAGGAGATCTTTACCCTGATGGGCGCCGGCGACGTGGAGATCCATGTGGAGAAGCAGGGCGAGGCCCACATCGTGAAGGTGGAAGGTGAGGACGTTGGCGTTCTGATCGGCCATCGGGGCGAGACCATGGAGAGCCTTTCCTATCTGGCGGGCCTTGCGGCAAACCGCCTGGGTGGCGACTACCTGAAGCTGGGCCTGGATGTGGCCGGCTACCGGGGCAAACGGGAAAAGGATCTGGAAGCTCTGGCCCGCCGTATGGGCGCCAAGGTGGCCAAGACCGGCCGCAGCTACGCCATGGATCCCATGAACCCCTACGAGCGGCGCATCATTCACAGCACCATCAGTACCATGGAGGGCCTGCGCAGCGAGTCCAGGGGTGAGGGTGCAGATCGCCGCGTGGTGATCTACTCCACCGACCCCAACGCCCGAAACCGCAGCCGTGGCCGCGGTCAGCGTGGTGGCCGCGGTCAGCGCGGCGGCCGTGACCGCAAGGGCGGCCCCAAGGGCGAGCGGCGCAGCAGTGTGCCCGGCCGGGAGTTTGCCAATGCGCAGCGCAGCGAGGGTGCGGCCCCCGTTGCCCCCAAGCGCACGCAGCTGATTGACGATGCCGAAGGCTTTGCCCTGTATGGCAAGATTGAGCTGTAAACGTGGCGCAAGCTGATTGATACATAAAAACCGCGGCGCGCGGCCTTGTTGGGGAAGCTGCGCCGCGGTTTTTTAATGCTTGAACGAAATACTGAAAGTAATAATTGATGAAATATTACAAATTCTGCGATGGCATAGCCGCCGGTTGCACTTTTAAACTGCGCATGCTAGGATAGAAACACAAGACTGTTCCCGACAGGAAAGGAAGGATAAAATGCGTTTGGAACGAATGACCGGTTGGCAGGATGCCCGATTTAAAGCGCTGTGGGAGCTGTATGAAGCCAGTTTTCCGGCATACGAAAACCGCACCCTGCCGGACCAGAAGCGGGCCATGGAGGACGAGCGCTATCATGTGGACCTGATCTATGAAGAGGATCAGTGGCAGGGATTTGTGATGTACTGGCAGGCGGATGGCTACCTGTATGTGGAGCATTTCGCTGTGTTCCCCTGCGGGCGGGGCAAAGGCTATGGCTCCAGGGTACTGACCGCCCTGAAGGAAAAGGGCCAGCCGGTGCTGCTGGAAATTGACCCGCCGGAGGACGAAATCTCGATCCGCCGCAAGGGCTTTTATGAGCGGAACGGCTTCTGTGCAAACCCCTACGATTACCAGCATATTCCTTACAAAAAAGACGATGTACCCCACCCGCTGGTGGTGATGACCTGGCCGGAGCCGATCAGCGAAGAAGTTTATCAGGGTTTCCGCTGTTTTATGCGGGATGTGGTGATGGCGTACAGCGAAGCAAAAATGAATAACAATTGGGAAAATATCCTGGAATTCGACTGATTGGATAATAAGCAAGGGCCGCCCGATGACCGGAAGAAGTCGGGCGGCCTTTGCTCTGCGCCCGGCTTGCCTTGCCCTGGCCGGGGCCCTTGTGCTACAATAAAATGAACTATGCTGTTTTGAGAATGGGGGAGTGAAGATGGAAACCACCATCGTGGCGCTGGCAACGCCGCCCGGCGCGGGCGGAATTGCAGTGGTGCGCCTGTCCGGCCCGGAAAGCTACCGGGTAACCGGGCAGGTATTCCGGCCGATGAATCCGGAGAAAAAGGTGAGCGAAGCGAAGGGATACACTGCGCTGTTCGGGCATTTTATCGCCCGGGGCGAAACGCTGGACGAGGGTGTGGCCCTCTTCTTCCGGGCTCCCCGCAGCTACACCGGCGAGGATGTGGTGGAGCTGAGCTGCCACGGCGGTATGGTGATCGCCCAGGAGCTGATCATCGCCTGCATTGCGGCGGGTGCGGAACCGGCCGGGCCCGGTGAATACACCAAGCGGGCTTTTTTGAACGGCCGGATGAGCCTGACCCAGGCGGAAGCGGTGATGGATCTGATCGGCGCGGCGGGCCGTCAGGGTGCGGCACTGGCCGAGAGCGCGCTGAGCGGTGCACTGGCCCGGCAGATCGAGGAATATAAAAATCAGCTGGTGGCGCTGGCCGGGCATCTGGCCGCCTGGGTGGATTTTCCCGAGGAGGATGTGCCGGAGCTGGAAGAGGATACGCTGCGCGGCACACTGGAGCAGGTATGCACCGGCGTGCGTGGGCTGATCGGCAGCTACGGCGGCGGCGCGGTGCTGCGACAGGGTGTGGACGCGGCCATTGTGGGCAGCCCCAACGTGGGCAAAAGTACCCTGATGAATCTGCTGGCCGGATTCGACCGGGCTATCGTGACCCCCATTGCCGGAACCACCCGGGACGTGGTGGAGCAGGCGGTGATGCTGGGCGGCGTGCGGGTGAACCTGTTTGATACCGCAGGCCTGCGGGAGACCGGCGATGTGGTGGAGGCCGAGGGCATCCGCCGCAGCCGCCGCAAGCTGAAGGAGGCCGGGCTGGTGCTGGCGGTATTCGACGGCTCCACTCCCGCCACCGAAGAGGATAAGGAGCTGGCGCAGCTGTGCGCCGGGCGGCCGGCCATTGCGCTGGTGAACAAGAATGATCTGGAGCAGCAGTTTGATGAGGGCGTTCTGGAGGGCAGATTCTTCCGGGTGCTGCGCATTGCGGCGGGCCAGGGCGGCGGAATGCCGGAGCTGGAGCAGGCGGTGCGGGAGCTGCTGGGTGTGGCCAATCTGGACCCGGGCGCCCCCTGTCTGGTGAGTCAGCGGCAGCTGGCGGCGGCGGTATCGGCCCGGGATGCCCTGCAGGAGGGCATGCAGGCGCTGGACGGCGGCTTCGGGCTGGATGCGGTGAGCGTCTGCGTGGACGACGCGCTGGCGGCGCTCTGCCGACTGACCGGCGAGGATGCCAGCGAGAGCGTGATCGAGGAAGTGTTCTCCAAGTTCTGTGTGGGTAAGTAAAGGAAGGAAACAACATAGCATGAACCATTTGGGAGATTATCAGGTGATTGTGGTGGGTGCTGGTCACGCGGGCATTGAAGCGGCCCATGCGGCGGCAACTCTGGGAGCAAAGACCGCCCTGTTTACCCTCAGCCTGGACGGCATCGGCAATATGCCCTGTAACCCCAGCATCGGCGGCACCGCCAAGGGCCATCTGGTGCGGGAGGTGGATGCACTGGGCGGCGTGATGGGTCTGGCGGCGGACGCCACCACCCTGCAAAGCCGGATGCTCAACCGGGGAAAGGGCCCGGCGGTGCATTCTCTGCGAGCCCAGATTGATCGGCGGGCTTACCATGACTTCACCAAGCATTTTCTGGAAAAGACCGATAACCTGGACATTAAACAGGGCGAGATCGTGGATCTTGCGCTGGAGGATGGACGGGTGACCGGCGTATACACCCGACTGAACGGCTTTTACGGGGCCCAGGCGGTGGTGCTGTGTACCGGCACCAATCTGGGCGGACGAATTTTTGTGGGCGACGCCAGCGTGGAGAGCGGCCCGGACGGTCAGCAGGCGGCAAACCTGCTGAGTGAACGACTGCGTCAGGCGGGGCTGCCTCTGCGCCGGTTCAAAACCGGTACCCCGGCCCGGGTGCACCGGCGGAGCATTGATTTTTCGGTGCTGGAACCTCAGCCCGGTGAGGAGCCGCCGGAGCCCTTCAGCTTTTTGACCCCGGAGGGTGGGATCAAAAATCAGGTGGACTGCCACATCGCATACACCAACCCGGAAACTCACCGGATTATTCTGGATAACCTGCATCGTTCGCCCCTGTATGGAGGCATGATCGAAGGCGTTGGCCCCCGGTACTGCCCCAGCATCGAGGATAAGGTAGTGCGTTTTTCCGATAAGGAGCGCCATCAGATTTTCGTGGAGCCCTGCGGGCTGGATACCGAAGAGATGTATCTGCAGGGAATGAGCAGCAGTCTGCCGGAGGATGTGCAGAATGCCATGTACCGGACCATCAAAGGTTTCGAGAACATCGAGATCCTGCGGCCGGCCTATGCCATTGAATATGACTGCATCGACCCCACCGCCCTGCAGCTGACACTGGAGACCCGTGCGGTGAAGGGACTGTATGGTGCGGGCCAGTTTAACGGTACCTCCGGCTATGAGGAAGCGGCGGCCCAGGGACTGCTGGCCGGTATGAACGCCGGTCTGGCAGTGCTGGGCAAAGAGCCGGTGATCCTGCCCCGGCATTCCTCCTATCTGGGTACGCTGGTGGATGATCTGGTGACCAAGGGCGTCATGGACCCCTACCGGATGATGACCAGCCGCAGTGAATACCGGCTGACTCTCCGGCAGGATAACGCCGACGAGCGGCTCACCCCCATTGGCCGCAAGGCCGGTCTGGTGGATGATACCCGCTGGCAGGCCTTTGAACAGGCCATGGAGATCAAGGCCCGGGAAACCAGACGATTGGAGCAGACCAGCGTAAAGGCGGCAGAGCTGAACCGGGTACTGGAAGAAAAGGAAATTGCACCGGTGGAAAAGGGAGGCCTGGCGGCAGAGCTGCTGCGACGGCCCGAGCTGGATTATTCCATTCTTGCCCAGGTGATTGGCTGGGGCGAGGGTGTGGACCGGCGAATGGCGGCCCGCATTACCACCGAGATCAAATATGCCGGATACATTGCCCGGCAGCAGCGGGCCATCAAGGATGTGAAGCGGTTGGAGAATACCACCATCCCGAAGGATTTTGACTACGCGCCGCTGAACGGTCTGCGGCTGGAAGCCCGGGAGAAGTTGGCACGCATCCGGCCGGTGAGTCTGGCCCAGGCGAGCCGAATTCCCGGTGTGAGCCCGGCGGATATGGCGGTGCTCAGTGTGGCGGTGGAAGCTGCCAACCGGGCACGGAAAACAGGCGGCGACGAAGCCGTGAACAGGGAGGCGACGGAATGATCGATACACAGCGTTTGCAGGAAAAATGCGCCCGGCAGGGCATCGAGCTGACCGGCATCCAGCTGGATCAGCTGAATCACTATGCCCGGCTGCTGGTGGAGTACAACCAGAAGGTGAACCTGACTGCCATCACAGATCCGGAGGGCATTGAGGACAAGCATTTTCTGGACAGCCTGCTCTTTGCCAGCCAGCCGGAAGTGGCAGGGAAGATGATCGACGTGGGCTGTGGCGCGGGCTTTCCGGGCCTTGTGACCAAAATCTACAAGCCTGAGCTGGAGCTTACCCTGATGGAGCCCACCGGCAAGCGGGTGGAGTTTTTGAAATATGTTTGTGCTGAGCTGGGCCTGACCGGCGTGGAATTTGCCAAGGAGCGGGCGGAGGAAGCGGCCCGAAAGCAGTGGAGGGAGACTGCCGATGTGGTGAGTGCCCGTGCGGTGGCCGCTTTGCAGATTCTGGCGGAGTATTGTTTGCCCCTGACCCGGGTAGGAGGCGTATTCATCGCCATGAAGGGAGCAGGTGCCGAGCAGGAACTGGCAAGCGCCAAGGGCGCCATTGCCAAACTGGGTGGCAGCTACCGGGAGACCCGCTCCTTCCAGCTGCCCGGCGGCGATGCCCGCAGTCTGGTGGTGTGTGAAAAAATATCGCAAACTCCGACCGCTTACCCCAGAAACGGCGGAAAAATTGCAAAATCCCCGTTGAAATAAGAAGAAAAAGTGAAGAATCCAGAGAATTTTGAAAATGGAAATTTCTGGATTACGCAGCGCGCCTGTGGTATACTTTTGCTGGAAGCAGAGGGAGCCGCACGGCGCGCTTCTTTGTTTTCCAAAAAGGATGGGATCATTTCTGCGGCCCGGCCCGGATACATAAAAGAAAACAGGGCAAAAAGCCGCCACGCAAGCGGCGGCGATGTTTTTCGGGCTGTTGGGCGGGGTGCTGCCCCAAGGCTCCTGCCTGCTGGGGGCCGCAGAATTTTCCGCAACAAAAAGGAGGTAAACCGGAATGCTGCCCCGAAAAGCAAAGGTGAAGGGAAAGGTGCTTGCCATTCCCACAGAGCTGATTGACCCGTCGCCCTTTCAGGCACGCAAACACTTTGATGAAAAGGAGATCGCTCAGCTGGCGGTAAGCATTCTGGAAAACGGCCTGTTGCAGCCGGTTTCCGTTCGCCGCTATGGAGATCGATACCAGCTGGTGGCGGGGGAACGTCGGCTTCGCGCCTGCAAGCTGGCGCAGCTGAAGGAAATTCCGGCGATTCTTTGTGAGTATCAGGATCAGACCACCGCCGCACTGGGGCTTTTGGAAAATCTGCAAAGGCAGGATCTGGACGCCTTTGAACAGGCCCGGGGCATTCAGGATGTGATCGCATTGTGGGGCTGCACCCAGGAGGAAGCGGCAAACCGGCTGGGGATGGCGCAGCCTACTTTGAACAATAAGCTTCGGTTGCTTCAGCTCAGCGATGAACAGCAAGCCTTCTGCCGGAACAATCATCTGACCGAACGGCATGCCAGGGCGGTGTTGCGGCTGGAGGAGGCGCAGCGTCTTCCGGCGCTGGAAGCATTTGCAAAGCAGGGAATGAATGCCCGCCAGGCGGATGAATATGTACAGCGCCTTGTGCAGCGTACACCCAGAAAAAAATCCATTCCCATGGTGCGGGATGTGCGCATCTTTGTGAACACCATCAACAAGGCGGTGCGCCTGATGGTGGACGCGGGCGTGAATGCCTCCACTCGGCGGGTGGAAGGGGATGGCTTTGTGGAATACACGGTGCGCATCCCCACAGAGCAGGAAAGACCGGTGAGCCGGACCGGCTAAATGTTCCACGTGGAACATTTAAAATAGATGCCAGTTCTCCACTCCGTTTTTTGCGGAGATTGGGTTCAGCGATATTGGGAAACGCGAAAAGGGAGTCAGGGGGAATGTTCCACGTGGAACATTCCCCCTGATGTTTTTATGAACGAAAAGGCAAAAATGTTCCATGTGGAACATTTTTGCTTTTCAAAAGTACAGAAAAGAGAGAAATCTGAGGAAAATCCAGTGAGATGGGTGTAATCATGCCGAAATCTATGCTATAATAACACCGATGCCTGCCGCGGAAGGGGTTTCGCGGATGCAGATCTGATGAATTGGAGGCACAAGCGGTGGGAAAAGTAATCGCAGTTGCAAACCAGAAAGGCGGAGTGGGGAAAAGCACCACCGCTGTGAATCTGGCGTCCTGTGTGGCGGCAGAGGGAAAACGGGTACTGATTGTGGATCTGGATCCTCAGGGCAACACCACCAGCGGCTACGGAATTTCCAAACGGAATGTGGAAACCAGCGTGTACGATTTGATCATCGGCGAGGCACAGGCCCAGCAGGCCATTGTGCCCACGGAGTTTATGGTGGATGTGATCCCGTCCAACATTCAGCTTTCCGGCGCGGTGATCGAGCTGGTGAATCTGGAACGGCGGGAAAGCCGGCTGCGTCAGGCGTTGGCTTCCGTGACCGGAAATTACGACTATATCTTTATTGACTGCCCGCCCAGTCTGGACCTGCTCACTTTGAACGGTCTGTGCGCCAGTGATTCGGTGCTCATCCCCATCCAGTGTGAATACTACGCACTGGAGGGCCTTTCCGAGCTGATGAGCACCCTGAAAACCGTGCGCAAGATGTACAACCGGTATCTGGAAATTGAAGGCGTGGTGTTCACCATGTATGCGGGCCGGCTGAATCTGACCCTGCAGGTGGTGGATCAGGTGAAGAAATTCTTCGGGGACAAGGTCTATAAGACCACTGTGCCCCGAAATGTGCGCCTTTCCGAGGCGCCCAGCTATGGGCAGCCCATCAATTACTATGACCCGGCCAGCAAGGGCTGCGAGGCCTATCAGGCCATGGCCAAAGAATTGCTGAGCAATAACCGATAAAAGGAGGGCAGCAGATGGCACAAAAAAAAGGCGGCCTTGGCCGCGGGCTGGAAAGTCTGTTTGAGGAAACAGCCCGGGATGTGGGCCGGGAGGTGAGTACCCTCCCGCTGCGGGACATTGAGCCCGATAAGGATCAGCCCCGTAAGGACTTTTCCGAGGAGCCCCTGTCGGAGTTGGCGGCCAGTATTACCGAGCATGGTGTGCTGCAGCCGATCACGGTGCGTCCCTGCAACAGCGGCGGTTACAAGATCATTGCCGGTGAGCGGCGCTGGCGTGCTGCCCGTCTGGCGGGACTTTCCGAGATTCCGGTCATTATTAAAGATGTGACCGAGAGCGAGGCCATGGAAATGGCACTCATTGAAAACCTTCAGCGGGAGGATCTGGATCCGGTGGAGGAAGCATTTGGCTACAAACAGCTGATGGAACGCTGTGGGCTGACCCAGGAGCAGGCCGCAAAACGGTTGGGCAAGAGCAGAAGCTCAGTGGCCAACAGCCTGCGACTGCTGAATCTGCCCCAGCGGGCACTGGAATGGCTGCAAACCGGTCATCTGACCACCGGCCACGCCAAGGTAATTCTGGGCCTGGAAAATGAAGAGCTGCAGGAGCAGGCGGCCCAGATGGTGGTGGAAAACGAGCTGAACGTGCGCCAGACCGAGGCGCTGTGCAAAAAGCTTTCCCGGCCGGAAAAGCCGCAGGCCAGCCAGCCGGTGCGGCCTGCTTTGCCGGACGAGGTGGAGCTTGCCCTGCGCGAGGTGCTGGGCAACGAAGTCAAGGTGGCCTACAAAAACGGTCGGGGCAGCCTGACGGTTCATTTTTATTCGGACGAGCAACTCACCGCCTTTGCCAATCTGCTGGGCGGTTATCAAAAGGAAACAATCTGAAAAAGGGGATAGAAACTTATGCTGGACTTGCGTTTTGTACGGGAGAACCCGGAGCTGGTCAAGGAAAACATCAAAAAGAAATTCCAGGATTCCAAGCTGCCTCTGGTGGATGAGGTTATCGCTCTGGATACCGAGAACCGCAACACCGTTACCGAGGCAAACAATCTGCGCAGCGAGCGCAACAAGCTCTCCAAGCAGATCGGCGCTCTGATGGGTCAGAAGAAGTTTGAGGAGGCCGAGGCCGTGAAGGCTCAGGTGGCCGCTCAGGCAGACCGTCTGAAGGAGCTGGAGGCCAAGGAGACCGAGTTGGAGGAGAAGATCCGCAACATCATGCTGGTCATCCCCAACATGATCGATCCCAGTGTGCCCATTGGCCCGGACGACAGCCACAACGTGGAAGTGGAGCGCTTCGGTGAGCCTGTGGTACCGGATTTTGAAATTCCCTACCACACCGAGATCATGGAGAGCTTCGATGGCATCGATCTGGACAGCGCCCGCCGCGTGGCCGGCAACGGCTTCTACTACCTGCTGGGCGACATTGCACGTCTGCATGAGGCGGTGCTGGCTTATGCCCGCGACTTTATGATCAACAAGGGCTTCACCTATGTGATTCCTCCCTTTATGATGCACGGCAGCGTGGTGCAGGGTGTTATGAGCTTCCCTGAGATGGATGCCATGATGTATAAGATCGAGGGTGAGGATCTGTACCTGATCGGCACCAGCGAGCACACGATGATCGGCCGCTTTGTGGATCAGCTGATCCCCGAGGCCAAGCTGCCCCAGACCCTGACCAGCTACAGCCCCTGCTTCCGCAAGGAGAAGGGCGCCCACGGTCTGGAGGAGCGCGGTGTCTACCGCATCCATCAGTTCGAAAAGCAGGAGATGATCGTGGTCTGCAAGCCGGAAGACAGCATGGAGTGGTATGACAAGATGTGGCACAACAGCGTGGAGCTGTTCCGCAGCCTGGATATCCCCGTGCGTCAGCTGGAGTGCTGCTCCGGCGACCTGGCTGACCTGAAGGTCAAGAGCTGCGACATCGAGGCCTGGAGCCCCCGCCAGAAGAAGTACTTCGAGGTATGCAGCTGCTCCAACCTGGGCGACGCTCAGAGCCGCCGGCTGAAGATCCGTGTGAAGGGCGAGGATGGCCGCAACTATCTGCCCCACACCCTGAACAACACCTGTGTGGCTCCTCCGCGTATGCTGATCGCCTTCCTGGAGAACAACCTGCAGGCAGACGGCACCGTGAAGATCCCCGAGGTGCTGCGTCCCTATATGGGCGGCAAGGAACTGCTGGTTCCCAAGCGCGGCAAGTAAATAACAATCAGGCAGCCTCCGGACAGTGGTTCGGAGGCTGCTTTTTTGTGATGGTAAAAAATGGAAGGAATTTTTTGAAAAAAAGATGAAAAAACTGTTGACAAGTCATTGTCTGTTTAATATAATAAAAAAGCGCCCTACATACGGCGCAATTTTATATGGCGGTATAGCTCAGTTGGCTAGAGCATTCGGTTCATACCCGAAGTGTCACCGGTTCGAATCCAGTTACCGCTACCAACAAATACAAGGTTTAGCTAGAATACTTGGGGGTTACCCGCAATAGTGGGTGATGAAGTATGCTTGCTGTTTTAGCTAAACTTTGTATTTTTATAAGGCCCATTGGTCAAGCGGTCAAGACATCGCCCTTTCACGGCGGTAACCCGGGTTCGATTCCCGGATGGGTCACCAGAAGCCCGGATCTGTTTTTCAGCAGATCCGGGTTTTTTCTTACTATAACAGGTTAAGAAAAATGGATGTTCCACGCAAGAAAACAAGGAGAATAATTATATGGAAAAACAACAAAAGCAGTCGCCTGCCATGATGCTTCTGCGGCTGCTGCAGGGAGCACTCATCGGATTGGGCGCGGTGCTGCCGGGAATTTCCGGTGGGGTGCTCTGTGTGATTTTTGGAATCTACCGGCCGGTGATGGAATTGCTGTCTGACCCGAAGAAACATTATAAAACCCACCTGCCCAGGCTTGCCCCGGTCTTTCTGGGCATGGGAATCGGCTTTCTGGGCGTAGCCAATCTGCTGGCCTTTTTTCTGGAGCGGTATCCCAATCAGTCGGTCTGTCTGTTCGTAGGCCTGATCGGCGGAATGCTTCCTTCGCTGATGAAACAGGCAGGAGAAAAGGGACGGAGTAAAGGGTCCTGGATCTCGCTGCTTGTGGCGTTTACGGTGGTATTAGGGCTGCTGGTTGGGCTGGAGCTGTTCTCCGTGCAGGTAACGCCTTCGGTGCTCTGGTATCTGTTCTTTGGCTTTTGCCTGGCCCTCAGCATGATTGCACCGGGCATGAGTTTTTCCACTCTGCTGATGCCGCTGGGGCTCTATACGCCCTTTGTGGAAGGGCTGGGCCGGCTGCGGCCTTCGGTTCTGGTGCCGGGGGTGCTTGGCGCAGTGGTTACCATTGTGCTGCTGACAAAGGCGGTGGATCGGCTGTTTGAACGGCACTACTCCATTGCATTTCATGCCATTGTGGGTGTGGTATCAGCAGCTACGCTGGTCATTATTCCGTTCCGGGATATGGCATCCTCGTTCGCGGCGCTGCTCAGTGATCTCATCTGCCTGGCTGTGGGTATTGTGCTGGCGCTTGCATTGGACCAGTTCAATGCCCGTTTTCCCAAAGAGTGAGAAAAAGGACATATAAAAGTAATGCTTTTTGCGGAAACACGGAAAAACCTGTTGACAAGGCAGGAAAAAGCGTGTAAATAGAAAGAACGACCCAAACAGGTGCCCCGGCTGACAGGATTCAGCCGGGGCCAAACAGTATCAAGACAGAGGAGAATGGAGTCAACATGACGGCAGCAGAAAAACGACCAGCGATCCCGATCAGCCCCGCAGCGGCGCTGGTGGCCATTGGTGTGGTATACGGCGATATTGGAACCTCGCCCATGTATGTGATGAAATCCATTGTAGCAGGCAACGGAGGGCTTCAGAATGCAGACCCGCAGCTGATTCTGGGGTCACTGTCGCTGGTGATCTGGACGCTGACCCTTCTGACCACCGTCAAATATGTGCTGGTGGCCATGCAGGCGGATAACCATGGGGAAGGTGGTATCTTTTCGCTGTACAGCATTGTGCGCCGCAGCCGAAAGCATCTGGTGGTGCTGGCGATGGTGGGCGGGGCCGCGCTGCTGGCGGACGGCGTGCTCACACCTGCAGTAACCGTAACAACCGCTGTGGAGGGCCTGCGCAGTATTCCGGCACTGGAAATTCTATTGGGACCGGGGCAGGGAAGGATCATACAGATCACACTGGTGATTCTGGCAGTGCTGTTCCTGATCCAGAGGGCAGGAACCAGTTCCATCGGCAAGGCGTTCGGCCCAATTATGACCATCTGGTTTCTGTTTCTCGGGGGAATGGGCCTTTACCACATGGCAGGAGATTGGACGGTGCTGCAGGCGCTGAATCCGCTGCTGGCGTTGCGGGTATTGGTGAGCCCTTATAACAAAATGGGATTTTTCATCCTGGGCAGCGTGTTTCTGGCAACCACCGGTGCAGAAGCTTTGTATTCGGATATGGGTCATGTGGGCAAGGGCAATATCTATATCAGCTGGCCCTTTGTAAAGATCTGCCTGATTCTGAACTATCTGGGGCAGGGAGCCTGGCTCATTGCTCATCGGCAGGACAAGGAGCTGGGCAGGATACAGGATATGAATCCATTCTTTGAAATGGTGCCGCCTCAGCTGCGGCTGCTGGCAGTGCTGCTGGGTACACTGGCAGCCATTATCGCTTCCCAGGCGTTGATCACCGGAGCATTCACCATGGTGTCCGAAGCCTGCAAGCTGGATCTGATGCCCCACATGCAGATCATCTATCCGTCTCGTACCATGGGGCAGCTGTATATCCCGCTGGTGAATACCTGCCTGTGGGTAGGCTGCTCGCTGCTGGTGCTGTACTTCCGATCCAGCCATCGAATGGAGGCGGCCTATGGTCTGGCCATTACGGTGACCATGCTCATGACCACCATGCTGCTGTTTGTGTTCCTGCATGACAAAAAGCGCCGCGGGCCTGTTGCGTGGGGATTTCTGCTCCTGTTTGGCGGGCTGGAGCTGATGTTCCTGCTGTCCAGCCTGACCAAGTTTGTGGAAGGCGGTTATGTGGCCGTGGCACTGGCAGCGGTGCTGCTCTTCATCATGTACATCTGGCATCGGGGCACACAGGTGGAGGATACCCAGGCCATCTATCTGAACGTGGATACCTACAAAGAGGTGTGGGGTCAGCTGCGTGATGACGAAAGCATTCCATGCTTTACGGATAATCTGATTTATCTGACCAAGAGCCATTATCACAATTTCGTGGAGCGGGATATTCTGTATTCCATTCTGGAAAAAGGGCCCAAGCGGGCGAAGGCCTACTGGTTTGTGAGCATTCATGTGGAGGATGTGCCTTATAAACGGGAATATGAGGTGGAGAACTTCGGAACCGATTATATCTTCCGGGTTCGGCTCAATCTGGGGTTTAAGGAAAACCAGCGGATCAATGTGTATCTGCGCCAGATTGTGCAGGAGCTGATGGAGGATGGAGAACTTCCCCTGCAAAAACATCGTTACGCGGTGGAAGAACCGGGTGATGTGGGCGGATTCAAGTTCTGTATCATCCGCAAGCGTGTTGTGCCTGAAAGTGATCTCCCGGCTTCCGATCAGGGGATTCTGACTGTGAAATATGCGATTCGCCATGTGGCCGGATCTCCGGCCCGCTGGTACGGACTGGAGAACTCGGGGCTGGAGGTGGAGTATCTGCCTCTGTTTGTGAGAATGAAGGAGACAGCTCCCATTTGCAGAAAAGCAGGTTGGGGCAGGAAAGAAGAATCCACCCTGCCGGGGCAGATGTAAAGAAGAAGGGACGGGGGGAAACGCCCCGTCCCTTCCTTTATATATAGGGGAGCAGAGAGGCTGTTTGAGGGAAAGAAAATATGAAATAAATTTCGAAAAAAGTGTTGACATGTGTTTCCTTGTGTGGTATTATAATTAAGATGTCACGAGAGACAGCAAACCGCTCGAAAGAGCTTGAAAAAATATTTCAAAAAAGTGCTTGACAAAAAGAACTTTGCGAGATATAATAAACAAGCTGTCCCGCGAGGGAGAGCGGCACAGGACCT
>JACXXQ010000221.1_pt1 | contig 37285 bp, 28 predicted proteins | sample 8621361 | NCBI WGS metagenome assembly JACXXQ01 (sample SAMN15503820, study PRJNA645414) | gut metagenome | isolation source: feces | host: Bos taurus | place: USA | collected 2016 | reverse complement strand
ATTTGCAATGCCGGAAGCCCTTGCTGTGACTTTGAACATCTGCTTGCTATTGAGTTTTCGGTGTATGAAAAAACGCCGACATCCCGCCTCGGGGAGGAGGCGGGAACGCACCGAGTAGACGGAGGGGTGCGGAGCGCGGTCGCGTCTCGACTGACGACGTTGCCCATCGGCGTTCCTATTGTACTGCATGGCGTGGGTCTTGGTTTATCGTGTCGAACGCTTGCGTTGTGCCATTGCCTGCGGCAACGGTGTGCTACACTCTTGCACTGCTGAGTGGGCCAGACGGTCGCGCGATGTGCTGCTTGCGGCACGCGTGAGGAAAGTCCGGGCTCCAGAGGGCGGGATGCCGGCTAACGGCCGGGCGGAGTGATCCGACGGAAAGCGCCGCAGAAAAGAAGACTCCCACCTGCGCCGCAAGGCGTAAAGGGAAAAGCTGAAACGGTGGTGTAAGAGACCACCAGCGTCGTGGCAACACGGCGGCTTGGCAAGCCCCATCCGGAGCAAGCGCGAATAGGAACGCTATGGGCCGGCCCGGTCCGCGTTCGGGTAGCGTGCGTGGAGCTGCACGGTAACGTGCAGACAAGATAAATGACCGTTCACGACAGAACCCGGCTTATCGGCCCACTCGGCAACTTTGTTGACGCTGCGACGGCGTCAGCTGGCCGATTTGGCGCTCATTCGTCGGTCGCCGCCATAAGGCGTGCTCCCTCCTCTTTCGGGCCAAATCGACTCAGCTGACGCCGTCTCGCTGTTTTTGCCTGGTCATCGGCAGCCTCATTTCTGTTGCAATCTCGTCTTTCAAGGCACCTTGCTCGCGCTGACGGGTTCTCGCTGTTGGTGACGGCATCATTGGCGTTTTCGCTCTTGTTGGCGAGGACAACGGTGCTGTCTTTGCCGTATTATTGAGGCTGCTTGTTGCCGCGCTTAGTTTTGTTGAGGGGCTTTGTTGGACAGCTACTTTACTCTGCGATCGAATATTGAGGCTTCTGGCGAGTTTGTGGATCGCAAGAGCCGGTTTATTGCCCAGCTGGTCCATATTGAATCCGAGGATGAGGCGAATGCCTTCATCGAGATGGTTCGCAAGCGTCATTACGACGCTCGACACAATGTTCCCGCGTGGATTTTGGTCGATGGACGCGAGCGTCAGAGTGATGACGGTGAGCCGAGCCGCACGAGCGGCATGCCGACGCTCGAGGTGTTGCGCGGCGCTGGGCTCAAAAATGTTTGCTGCGTGGTGACGCGCTATTTTGGCGGCACGCTGTTGGGGCCCGGTGGCTTGGTGCGCGCCTATACCGCGGCGACGCAGGCGGCGGTGGCAGCTGCTCAGGAGGCAGGGCAGGTCGTTGAGATGACGAGCGTCGTGCCTGTTGACGTGCACGTGGCCTATCCGCAGTATGAGCAGGTGCTTCGTTTGGCGCAGGATTCGGGTGCCAAGGTTTCGGATACCGATTACGCGGATGCCGTGACGATTCATTTGGTGTTTAAGGCGGGGGAGCAGGAGCCGTTTTGCTCGAAGATGCGCGAGCTGATGGCTGGTCGCGAGGAGATCGAGGTCGACGCTCCCGAATTTGCCGAGTTCTAACGACGACGGCCGGCGTGCTTTAGGGGGGCAGGCGCGCCGGCCGTCGTTTTATGTTGCTGCCGATTACTCGGCGAGTCGCTTCAGGATATCGCAGGCGATTTCGACGGCGTCGTCAATGCAGCCGGGGCAGCTGCGGAGCGGGCCCTGGTCCGAGCCGACGCCCTTGAGCGTGCCACAGATGGTCGATGTATTTTTCTCGCCAAAGCGCTTGGCGATCTCGCGCGACAGCTTGTAGGTCTGGCCCTTGGTCTTAGGGTTTTCCATACCATCGCTCATCACGAAGCCCATGATGGCCACGGCGCCTGAGATAGCGCCGCAGGTCTCGGTCATGCCGCCCATGCCGGCGCCGAAGCCTTCGGTGAGGGTGAACGCGGTTTCGGGGTCGAGTCCGACGGCAGGTGCGAGCGTGCAAGCGACGGCCTGTGCGCAGTTAAAGCCACGGGCGTGGTATTCGGCGGCCTGGGCCTGACAGGCGGCGGTGTCGAGCTGCGAGGTATCAATCTGCTTCATTGGTGTCTCCTTAGTTGCGGTGTACCCGCCTATGGTACCCTTGTGGGCGTATTTACTCATCGAGACCCCAACGTATATCTCACTGTTTTTGCCATCGAACACATTCTTTCAGATTTGGGACAAATAACCCTGATGAATTTGTCCCACAACCTATCGGCGGTATGGGTTGAGAGGGGTGCGGGGTAGCGGTATCGTGAACCAAATAAAACAAAACTCAAGCAAGGGAGCTAGATATGAGCGAGCAGACCATCGGCACCACCTGCGTTCAGGGCGGCTATCGCCCGGGTGACGCGGAGCCGCGCCAGGTGCCTATCTACCAGTCCACCACGTGGAAGTACGATACGTCCGAGCACATGGGCAAGCTGTTTGACCTGGAGGAGTCCGGTTACTTCTACAGCCGCCTGCAGAACCCCACGTGCGACCTGGTTGCCTCCAAGATCTGCGAGATGGAGGGCGGCACCGCTGCGATGCTCACGAGCTCGGGCATGGCTGCTAACTTCCTTGCGATCTTTAACGTGGCCGCCGCCGGCGATCATGTGGTCGCGAGCTCAGCGATTTACGGCGGCACGTATAACCTGCTGGCCCACACCATGGGCCGCATGGGCGTTGCCTGCACCTTCGTTGCCCCCGACTGCACCGATGAGGAGCTCGAGGCCGCCTTCCAGCCCAACACCAAGCTCGTCTTTGGTGAGACCATCGCCAATCCTGCGCTCGCAGTCCTCGATATCGAGCGCTTTGCCAAGGCCGCGCACGATCACGGCGTGCCGCTGATGGTCGACAACACCTTCCCGACGCCGGTGATGTGTCGTCCCTTTGAGTGGGGCGCCGACATCGTCACGCACTCCACGACCAAGTACATGGATGGTCACGCGGCCTACCTGGGCGGCGTAATTGTCGACCACGGTCAGTTTGACTGGATGGCCCATGCTGACAAGTTCTCGGGCCTCACCACGCCCGACGAGAGCTATCACGGCGTGACCTATGCCGAGAAGTTCGGTCGCGAGGGCGCCTTCATTACCAAGGCCACCGCGCAGCTTATGCGCGACCTTGGCCCCATGCAAAACCCGCAGGCGGCGTTCTTCCTGAACAGCTCGCTCGAGAGCCTGCATGTGCGTATGCCGCGCCACTGCGAGAACGGCCTGGCGGTCGCCAAGTTCCTGCAGAGCCACCCCAAGGTTCGCTTCGTGAGCTATCCGGGCCTGGAGGGCGACAAGTACTATGACATGGCTCAAAAGTACATGCCCAACGGTACCTGTGGCGTCGTGAGCTTTGGCTTTACCGGCGGCCGTGCGGCGGCCGAGACCTTTATGAAGAGCCTCAAGCTTGCTCTGATCGCCACGCACGTGGCCGATGCCCGCACCTGCTGCCTGCACCCGGCAAACGCCACGCACCGTCAGATGAACGATGAGGAGCTCATCGCCTGTGGTATCTCCGCCGACATGGTACGCCTGTCGTGCGGCCTCGAGGACGCCGCCGATTTGATCGCCGACCTTGAGCAGGCGCTCGAACAGTGCTAGGCTAGCTTCCCGTATGAAGCGACGGTCCCCCTTGGGGTTCCGGTGACATATAGTTCCGATTCCGTAGGCGGGACCCCGATTGCAGCTGATTGCAGGCGATTGGGGTCCCGTTTTTGCGTTGTCTTAAGCGAAAGGATGCATATGGAGAAAACTGCCGAGCAGTTGCGCCGCGAGCGTATTGCTCTTGAGGGCGACACCCACGGCAAGAACAAGTGGGCGATTCTGTTCACGGTGCTCGTCATGACGTTTATGGCATGTCTGGATTCGACCGTCGTGACCGTTGCGCTTCCGGTGATGCAAAAGGAGCTGGGTGTGGGCCTCGATCGCATCCAGCTGGTGAGCTCGGTGTATCTGCTCGCGACGTGCGTGGCCATGTTGCCGTTTGGTCGTCTGGGCGACGTGCGCGGCAAGGTGAATGTGTTTCAGCTGGGTGTCATCGTCTTTACGGGCGGCTCGCTGCTGTGCGGCCTTTCGAGTTCGCTCGAGGTACTCATTCTGGCGCGCGTTGTCCAGGGCGTTGGTTGCGCGGCGGCTATGGCCAACAACATGGGCATTATCACCGAGTCGTTTCCGGCATGTGAGCGCGGCCGTGCCATGGGAATCCTGGCGACCTTCGTGGCGCTCGGCATGATGTGTGGTCCCGTGCTCGGCGGCATGCTGGTGGCGAGCTTTCCCTGGGAGAGCATCTTTCTCATTAACCTGCCCATTGGCGTGATCTCGTTCATCGTGGGGCTCTACACGCTGCCTCATGTTAAGCCAAGGGCTGACGAACGCCCCATGCCCCTTGCCGAGGCAGCTCACCGCTGTTTTGCGAACTCGGCTTTTGCCATCAACCTTGCTTGTATGCTCATCGTGTTTATCGGTATCGGTGCGTCGGAGTTTATCCTACCGTTCTATTTTCAGGATGCACATGGGTTTGGGTCTGACGTTTCGGGCCTGCTGTTTTTGGCGCTGCCGACGGTGAATGCCTTTATCGGCCCGCTTTCGGGTACGGTTTCGGACCGCGTTGGATGCGAGGGACCCACCGCGGTTGGCCTGGGTGTATACGTGTGTGGCCTGTTTGCGGTGAGCACGCTCGACGAGCACTCCTCCATCCTGATGATCGTGTGCTGCGTCGCGGTTATGTCGTGTGGTACGTCGATTTTCCAGAGCCCCAACAACTCCCTGTATATGGGCTCGGCGCCGCGCGAGGCGCTCGGTTTTGCGGGCAGCTTGGGCAGCCTGGCGCGCTACGCCGGCATGGCGCTCGGCATTACGGTGGGCTCGCATATCCTCTACGGTCAGATGAGTGCGGCGATGGGCGAGGCCGTGACCAGCTTTGTTGCAGGCCGTCCGGACGTGTTCCTGTTTGGTTTCCGTTCGGTGTTCTATGTGTTGATGGCCGTGGCGGCCGTGGGCTTTATGCTCACGATGGTGCGTTTGGTGAGGATGCGCGCCCGACATTAGCGTATTGGGGCGTTGTCTGCCACGAATCGCACCCATCTACTACGTTAGACCGCGAAGTCCCAACCACGGTGTATCTGGTGAAAACAAAAGGGCAGGTAGATAGCTTGCCGGTTTTCAGAAATCGTGGGTATGGACAGGGGTGTTAGGTTAAACGTAGTAGATGGACCAGTTTCGTGGCGGGCATCGCCGGATGATCCCCCGGGAACGGAGGAAAACGGCTCATTAAGGGAGCTAAAAGAGACACGTCCCAAATTGACTGGTCTTGCGGCTTTATGGTGCGACGAGGCTTGTGGGGCGGGCGGGGGTCGGTCCGTGATAGACTATCGTGCAACGTTTGTTCATCGCGCGGAATCATTGCCGCGAGAAAGGGTTGCGCCATGCAGGAGCTTGAGGATCGTATTCGTCGTGACGGCATCGTAAAGGCCGGTAGCGTCCTTAAGGTTGATGCCTTCCTCAACCACCAGTGCGACGTTGAGCTGTTCGACCACATGGGCGCTGAGTGGGCCCGTCTGTTCGAGGGCGTCGAGATCAACAAGATCCTGACGATCGAGGCTTCGGGCATTGGCATGGCCTGCATCGCGGCCCAGCACTTTGGCGGCGTGCCGGTGGTCTTTGCCAAGAAGGCGCAGTCCATCAACCTCGACGGCGAGCAGTATGCCACGACCATCTACTCCTTCACTAAGCAGAAGGAATACCCGGTTATCGTGGGTAAGCGCTTCCTGTCCGAGGGCGACAAGGTCCTGATTATCGACGACTTCCTGGCCAACGGCTGTGCGCTCGAGGGCCTCATCAAGATCTGCGAGGCTGCGGGCGCCGAGGTTTCCGGCATCGGCATTGCCGTGGAGAAGGGCTTTCAGGGTGGCGGCGACAAGCTCCGCGAGCACGGTTTCCGCGTTGAGAGCCTGGCCCGTATCGCCGATATGGACTGCGAGAATGGCGAGATTACTTTCGCCTAGGCGCGCGGCACATACGATTGCATGCGATGTGACAAAGGGACTGTCCCTTTGTCACTTTTTTTGTTTGAGAGGAGGTGTTGGTATGGATGAGAACAAGATGGGCTGGCGCGAGTTTGCGCGCTTTGCCGAGATGTCAGCCGCGGAATTGGCACGCGGCTGCGAGGTGCAGGTGTTTCGCGCGACGGGTCCGGGCGGTCAGGGCGTAAACACGACGGACTCTGCCGTGCGCCTGAAGCATATACCCACGGGGATTGTCGTGACGGCGCGCGAGAGTCGCAGCCAGTTTCAGAACCGTGCGAGCTGCCTGCGCAAGCTGCGGGCGGAGCTTGAGCGCCGAGGACGCCCACCGCGCCGCCGTGTGAAGACCAAGGTGCCCCAGCGCTCACGTCAGCATAGGCTCAACGATAAACACTTCAATGCGATTAAAAAGGCTAACCGTCGCAAGCCCGCAGGTGATGAATGAGCTTCTCAATAAGTTGCGGTGAAATAGGGACTGTTTGCGGTTTTAGCTGCATAAACAGTCCCTATTTCACCGCAACTTAGGCGGGACTAGCGGGTGGGGCGCCAGACTTGGAGGGCGCCCGGGAGAACGTCGACCTCGATGCGCGAGGCGACGATAGGTTCGCCATCGGCCTGGATGGGATAGTCGGGCTCCTCGAACGTAAGCTCTGCATGGCGGCAACGGCGCATGCGAACCGGCGGCAGCTTGGTGTGGTGGCCGTCCTTGGCTGAAAGGAACATGGGAAGGGCGACCGCGCGAGGCACGGGGCCGCAGGCGTAGCAGACGTCGAGTATGCCGTCGCGCGGATCTGCGTCGGGGCAGATGCGATAGCCCGAGCCATACGTGGGGCCCAGCTGAATCGCCATGATGATCGCCCTCACGCGCTCGGCGGGCGCGCCGTCAAAGCTGACTGTCATGGGGTAGTTGCGATAGCGAAGGCCAAACTGCTCAAGTCCCGAGAGGGTGTAGAGCAGAGCGCCCGTCAAGCCGGTCTTCTTGCGCAGCTCGGTGGTGCCCAGACCGATGGCGGCGTCGATACCGACAGAGAGTGTCTGGTCGTAGTACTCAACGGTAGCCTCGCCGCTTCCGCTTGCGGGGTTCCATGAGCGAATCCGCCCAATGTCCTGACGTTGTAGCTCGCAGGTGAGCAGTGCGCCAAAATCCTTGCCGGAGAAATCATCGATACCGAGGGTCTGCGCAAAATCGTTGCCAGATCCTACAGGCAGGATGGCAAGGGCAGGGCGGACGCGCTCCTCCTGCGTCATGAGTCCGTTGACGACCTCGTGGATCACGCCGTCGCCGCCGAGTGCGATAACGGTGCGGTAGCCCTTTGCCTGGGTGGCGAGCTCCTTGGCATGACCCATGCGCTCGGTTAGCACCAGGTCAAACTGGGAGGAGCGCGCGGTCATGTCCAAAAAGCGCTGGAGGCGCTCGGCGACTTCGCGCGCCGCGCCCGACTGGGCAGCAGGGTTGGCGATGATGAGCGTGCGACCAAAATCAGTTGCGTGCATGGGGCGACTCCCGGCGTATGACGTGACGGTGCGGTCGCGCTCGGGTCGAATTGTCCCCGATCGTGGCTGCACGGCGAATACTAACGTCTACTCTATCAGGTCGTTGTGGCGCTCGATAGCCTCTGCCACCGTGTGGCCCTCGTCCACGATAAGCGAGCGGCGCTTAGGGGACACAATGCGTTGTGCGGGATACACGCCACGGTGGCCGCCGGCAAGGTAGCTAATAAATGAAACGATGACAAAGAACCCGGCGGCCGTGCCGTGGAACAGGTCGATGGCCATCATGCAGGTGGTGATGGGCACGTTGAGGCCGGCACAGAACACGCCGAGCATGCCGAGAGCCGCCAGAAAGCTGGGATCGAGCCCGGTAAGGCAACCGATCCAGCCACCGAGTGCCGCACCGATGCCAAACAGGGGCGTGACCTCGCCGCCTTGGAAGCCCGCGCCCAGGGTAAGCGCTGTGACGACCAACTTGATGGCTGCGTCCGCCAGGGTGGTGTTGCCGGCAAATCCGGCGCCGGAAAGCCACGTAGAAAGGCCGGCGTAGCCCCAGGCGTCGAGGAGGGCGTAGGCGGCCAAAACCACGAGTGCGCCCATGAGGGCGCGGACGAGGTAATTGGTGATAAAGCGACCGTACAGGCTTTTAACCGTTCGGACCGACCAGGCAAAAAGGCGTGCCGTCAGGCCAAAGACGATGGCGCTCGCAATAACGATGGCAACTGTTCGGGGTGTCATATCGGGAACGCTGGCGATGACATTCGCCTCGTACTCGGTGCCCAGGGCGAGTGATGTAAAGTAGCCGGTAAACGAGGCGACCAGGCAGTAGATGCCCGCGGTGTAGTCGATCTTGCCTATAAAGCACATCTCCATGCCAAAGAAAGCCCCGGCAAGGGGCGAGCCGAACACGGCGCCAAAGGCCGACGAGATGCCGGCGAGCATAAGGTCGTGGTGGTCATGCTTTTTGAGATGTGCCAGGTTCGAGATGTTGCTGGCGATGGTGCCGCCAATTTGCACGGCGGCTCCCTCGCGGCCCGCAGATCCGCCCGTCAGGTGCGTGAGCGTGGAGCAGATAAAGGTGAGGACGGCCATGCGCATATGGATGAGGCGTGTGCCCAAGGCGGAGTCGATGACCAGGTTGTTGCCGCGTTTGGCGGCAAGGCCGTGGTTTTTGTACACCCATGCGGTGGCCACACCAACCACGGGAAGCAGGGCGTACACCCACGCATGGTGCTCGCGATAGTCGGTCGCGATATTCAGCGAGGCCAAAAACGCCCAGGCGGCAACGCCCATGGCGAGCGAGACGATGACGACCAGCGCGAGTAGCTTGGCACTTGCGATCAGGTTGCGGGCGTTGCGGCGCGTGTCGGCGGCCAAGAGCTGCTCAGAGCGGGTGAGTTGATGCCTGCCGGCCATGATGACGTCGTTCAGGGAGAAACCGCCCTCATCGAGCGGTCGGGAGGTTTCCCGTGCTTCGCTGGTGCTATCGGATTTGTCGGTAAAAGCCATATGTTCCTCTTTTGGGTTGCAACGCAAGCATTATAAAACGCGGAAAACGCGACGGGACGGTGGGTTGGTATCGATTCTGTTTCGCGTCCTGCAACCGACAGGTGTATTCGTGGGCACAGGCCGTGCCGCGGTCGTGCAATGGGGGATTATACTGAGATAAATATAAAGAATTGGCGCTTTCGTTGTGCGCCGCAGCATGCTGGAGGTGTATATGGCTGAGAAACTCATTCCGTTGGAGGACGCGCAGGCGATCGTCTTGTCGCACGTGAATCGCACCGAAGTTGTCGAGATTCCCGTGTGGCAGGCTGCCGGTCTTCCCTTGGCCGAGGACGCGGTGGCCGATATCGACATCTCGCCGTTTGCCAACAGCGCTATGGACGGATATGCCGTGCGCTCGGCGGACTTGGCGCAGGCATCTGGTGAGGTGCCGGTGACGCTCGACGTTATCGGACACGAGGCCGCGGGCCATGTGTTTGAGGGCGCGGTCGGCGCGGGCGAGGCGGTCCGCATCATGACGGGCGCGCCGGTACCCGAAGGTGCCGATGCCGTGGTGAAGTACGAGGTCGTCGAGGTGCTTGACGGCGACGGCAACGAGGGCTCGCGCGTCCGTTTCTCGGCGCCCGCCAAGGTAGGGGAGAACGTTCGTTCCGCCGCCGAGGAGGCCCATGCCGGGGACGTCGTGATACGCGCCGGCGAGATCGTGGCTCCGGCGGGCGCGGGCCTGCTGGCAAGTGCCGGATACGCGAGTGTGAAGGTGCACGCTGCTCCGCGCGTGGGCGTCATCTCGCTGGGCACGGAGCTGGTCGCACCGAGTAACGTGCCGGTGCGCGGGCAGATTCGCGACTCCAACTCATCGGCGTTGATGGCCGAAGCGCTCGATGCCGGCGCCGAGCCCGTGTTCTACGGCATCGCACCCGACGATGAGCGGGCGATATCCGAGCTGGTACATCGTGCCGTGCGGGAGTGCGATTTTGTCATTACGAGCGGTGGTGCCTCGGCGGGTGATTACGACTATGTGACGGCGTTGGTCCAGCGCGAGGGCGAGGTGTTGTTTGACCGCATCTCGATGCGTCCGGGCAAGGCCATCACGTTTGGCTTGCTCGGGAGTAAGCCCTACCTGGGGCTTTCGGGTAATCCGGCCGCGGCGTATGTAGGCTTTGAGATGCTTGCCCGTCCGGCGATCCGCAAGATGCGCGGCTTTGCCGAGGGCGCGCGTCCCGTGCAGCAGGCGATGCTCACGCACGGCGTGAAAAAGCGACAGCATCGCCGCTTCTTCGATCGCGCCACGGTTTCGCGCGACCCTGAGACCGGTGAGCTGTTGGTGACCGAGGCCAAGACGCAGAATTCGGCGCTGCTCGGCACGATGCAGCGGGCCAACTGCCTGTTGCGTATTGACGAAAGGCCGTGTGACCTTGCGGCGGGCGATGTCGTGGACGTTGTGCGCGTCGATCTGCCCGAGGGCGCGGTGCTGTAGGAGGAAGACTATGGAGTTGAAGATATCGATCGTGACGTGTTCGGATACGCGCGATCTTTCGCAGGATGAGGCCGGAGCCGCGCTCGAGGAGCTTATCGAGGCGCAGGGCTGGACGGTCGCCTCACACGTGGTCGTGCGCGACGACGTCAGCGAGATCGGTGATGCCATCGTGAAGGCGGCCGATGAATGTCACGCCAATGTCGTGCTCACCTGTGGCGGCACGGGGCTTTCGATGCGCGATGTGACGCCCGAGGCGACGCGCGCCGTCTGCGATCGCGATGTGCCGGGCATTGCCGAGGCGATTCGGGCTTACTCGATGACCAAGACGCGCCGTGCCATGCTCTCGCGCGCCGTGTGTATGCAACGTAAGTATACACTTGTCGTAAACTTTCCCGGTTCCACCAAGGCGGCTCGCGAAAATTGGGAGGCGATCGCCGACCAGCTGGAGCACGCGGCTCAGATGACAGCGGGTGGCGGGCATACCAAATAAGCGGCTAACCTGCGGCGGAGTGCCCGGGCGCATTGTTTGAAAGGGTTCAACATGTTCGATATGGTTTCTCGCCGCGGTTTCGTCTCGCTTTCTGCTGCCGCTGCCGCCGGCCTTGGTCTTGCTGGCTGCTCGGGTAATAAGACGTCCGAGCCCGCCGGTTCCGATGCCGGCTCCGCCAAGTCTTCCTCTAAGAAGAAGGCTGTTGAGCTGCAAATCTTTGCCGCCAACTCGCTCGAGAAGGCCCTCCCCGAGGTTCAGGAGCTCTATACCGACCAGACCGGCACCACCTTTGCCGATACGCAGTTTAAGGCCTCTGGCGACCTGGTCGAGCAGATGAAGGCCGGCGCTGCCGTCGACGTACTCATCACGGCCTCCAAGGGCACCATGGACGACGCCGAGGCTGCAGAGCTCGTCGACACCGATACCCGCGAGGACATGTTTGTCAACGACCTCGTGATCATACGCGCCGAGGACTCCGACATCAAGGTCGAGGCCATCGCCGACGTCGCGAACCTGGACGGCAAGATCGCCATTGGCGACGCCAAGACCGTCCCCGCCGGTAAGTACGCCAATCAGGCACTGGCTTCTGTGGGGCTCTATGCCGGTACCGAGGGCGACGGCGGCGAGTATGCGTCTGAGATCGCCGACAAGGTCGCGCTGGCCGACAAGGTCGGCACCGCCGCCGCCTACGTCTCTACGGGCGACTGCGCGGCCGGCTTTGTCTATAGCTCCGATATCTTCCGCTACGACGGCATCGAGGAGGCCTTTGTGTGCCCCGAGGATTCGCACGAGCCTATCGTGTATCCCGGCGCCGTTGCCGAAGGTTCCGAGCATGCTGACGGGGCCAAGGCGTTCATCGACTTTTGCCTGACCAACAAGAAGGCTCAGAAGATTTGGGCTAAGTACGGCTTTGAGCTTTCCGAGTAGTGCTCGACATCGCTGCATAACGATATGCTTGAGGGCGGGCGTTCTTGCGATCGTCCGCCCCTTATAGATTGAACTGGCGTGTCTGCGCGCCGTTGCCCCGTGTTTGAGGAGTCGCCTGTGTCAAGGAAAATGATTCGCCTGCTTGCCGTCTTGGCGGCGATAGTTTGTGCGCTGACGGCGCTGCCTGGGGTCGCTCGGGCCGAAACGCTCTTCGCCACCGCCAATGGCCGTCAAGCGATCGAGGGTTCCGCGCTTATCGATGGCGTCGATTTTGGCTTCAATGCCTTTGAACGCAACGCCAAGGGAACTGCCCGTTCACTTGCAGGACAGCCCGAGGGCTACCGATTTCCCATCTACGAGAGGACGACCCTCGTGACGGTGACGACGTCTGAAAGCATCGTGGTGTGGGTCGACGCCCATGCCGCCAAAGACGCGGGGCTCGAGATCTCAAAGGTAGATGACCAAAAGGCGCTCAAGAAGATACTCGCAGGGCTTGATATGTCTCACTCTATGGGTGGAGCGCTGCTGGAGGACTCCGGGATTGAGTGGGTGTTCACCTCGGACAACGAACTTGTGCAGGGAGATTATCGCTATCAGTTTAAGGTGAAGGGCGACGACGGCGACTACTACACGGTGGTGAACGCCGCCGATGTCGCAAACACCGAACTCAACCTAGGCGATGGCGCCCTGTGGAGCGATAACGCCGCTCTGGTACCGTATGCAGATGTGTCGACGACGGAGCCTCCGTCACTCGCAGAGCGAGCCGCAACCTTCTTTGGCGGCATCGACTACCGCCCGTTTTGGGTGTCCATAAAAACGAGCGGCCTTGCCCTGCTGATCTCCTTTGCGCTGGGCCTGTTCGCCGCGTGGAAGACTATGGGTACCTCGAGTCGCATCAAGGGCCTGCTCGACTCGGTCTTTACCATCCCTATGGTGCTGCCGCCCACGGTCTGCGGCTTTCTGCTCCTCATGCTGTTTGGCCGCTCGACCGGGGTGGGCCAGTGGCTTATCGCGCACGGTATCTCGATTGTCTTTACGTGGCCTGCGGCGGTGATCTCTGCCGTGGTGGTGTCGTTCCCCCTGGTCTATCGAACGGCTCTCGGTGCCTTTGAGGGCCTCGACACGCAAATGCTCGATGCGGCGCGCACGTTGGGCTGGTCCGAGCGTCGCATCTTTACCAAGCTTATGATGCCGCTTGGCTGGCCCTCGATTGCCGCCGGCACGGTCCTCGCCTTTGCCCGCGCCATGGGCGAGTTTGGCTGCACCCTGTTCTTTGCGGGCAACTACGCCGGCATTACCCAGACCATCCCCATCGCCATCTACTTTGAGTGGATGGGCGGCAACACGTCAGTGGCTCTCTTTTGGGTTGTCCTCGTGATCGCCTTTAGCTTCTTGGTCATCCTGTTCATCAACATGTACACGGCGCATTCGCAAAAGTATCGCGAGCGGGGCCTCTCTCGTGCAGAGCGCAAGCAGGCCAAGGGGCAGGACGGTCAGACCGATTCGCTCGACCCGGTTGGCGGTGATGCCTTGCGTATCGACCGCGGGGCTTTGGCTGAACTGATGCGCGATGATACGGCATCGCAGGGAGGTCGTTAAGCTATGTCGCTCGTCTTGGATATCAAAAAACGCTATCCCGGATTTACGCTCGATATACACCTTGAGGCCGGCGAGGAGCGTGTGGCGCTGCTCGGCGCCTCCGGTTGCGGCAAGAGCTGTACGCTGCGTTGCATCGCCGGCGTGGAGACGCCCGACGAGGGCAAGATCGTTGTCAACGGCGTGACCTTCTATGACTCAGCGACAGGTATTAACCTGTCGCCCCAGGAGCGCAAGTGCGCCCTGCTGTTCCAAAACTACCAGCTGTTTCCCAATATGACGGTGGCCGATAACGTGTGCGCCGGCGTAAAGGATGCGGGTGACGCCGCGGCACGGCGAAAGCTTGCCAAGCGCTACTTGGACATTTTTGGCTTGGCAGATTTTGCCGACCGGTACCCCGCACGCCTTTCGGGCGGTCAGCAGCAGCGCGTGGCACTCGCTCGCATGGTGGCGTCGCACCCGGGTATCTTTATGTTCGACGAGCCCATGAGCGCGCTCGATTCCTATCTTAAGAGCGCCCTCGAGCAGAACATGCTCGACCTGTTCGATGTGTGCAACCGCACCGTGCTCTATGTGAGCCACGACATCGACGAAGCATGCCGCCTGTGTCGGCGCATCTGCGTGATGCACGACGGGCATGTTGAGGAGATCGGTTCCATCGAGGACGTGGTCCGTCGTCCGCAAACGCTGGCGGCGCTGCGCCTGACGGGGTGCAAGAACACAAGCCGTGCGCGAAAGATCGGGCCCGAGGAAGTTGAGGCGCTCGATTGGGGCATGACCTTTAATGTGGGCCGCGAGGTTCCCGATAACGTGGCGTACCTGGGTATTCGTGCGAGCTACTTCCATGTGGACAACCGTGCTGAACGCGGTCGCAACAGCTACGACCTGCATGTGGTCCGCGTGAGCGATTCGCGCTTTGAGCGCCTGGTGCTGCTGGACGTGCCACGTACCGATGCGCCGACGCGCCTGCAATGGAAGGTCAACAAAGTGGGCATGCGCGTCGACGAGCTGCCGCAAGCAGGCGAGACTTTGCGTATGCATTTTGATGCGAGCAGGATTCATTTGATTTGTCGGTAGCACGGGGCAAAGCCGCCGAGGCCAAGAATCTCGACGGCTTTACTTTTGCCGCTCGCCGAATGAGGGATGATAAACTCTTATCAATCAAGATAATAATTTATTAAACAACGGCTCACGATGCTGTCGTACGAATGTCAACGGTGTTCGCATGGGCGATGACCGTTGATATAGTTGACCTCAACTTGCAAAGGAGGGTGCGCACATGCTGCAGACGACATACATTCGCCGCGTTGCCGCGCGCGCCCTGTATATCCCGAGGCCGAGAAGGTGCTGCCGGCAAACCCTTGCCCGCTCATTAAGTCGACGTACGGCTTTGCCTACTCGCAAAAGTGCTCGTTTACGTACTTTAGTGACATGATCATCGGTGAGACCACGTGAGACGGCAAGAAGAAGATGTACGAGCTGTTGAGCGAGCTCAAGCGCACGTACATTCTGCATCTGCCGCAGGGCCGCGATCGTGCCTACGAGCGTCCGGTTGCGGCGGATGCCAAACGCATCCTCATCACCGGTTGCCCCCTGGGCGGCGTGATCAACAAGGTCGGCCGTACCATCGGGTCCAATGGCGGTGTGGTCGTGTGCATGGACGACTGCTCAGGCGAGCGCACGGCGGCCATGATGATCGACCCGGATGCTCCCGACATTCTGCGCGCCATTGCCGACCGCTACCTGGACATCACCTGCTCGGTCATGACGCCCAACGACGGTCGCATGGAAAACACGCTTGCCATGTGTGAGAAGTACCACGTCGATGGCGTGGTCGAGAGCGTATTGCAGGCGTGTCACACCTTCAACGTGGAGAGCGCGCGTATGCAGGAGGCCGTCGAGGGCGCAGGCATTCCGTATATGAAGATCGAGACCGATTACAGCAACGGCGACATGGGCCAGATCGAGACGCGCATCGTCGCCTTTATCGAGACCCTGTAGGATGAATGTGACAACGGGACAGTCCCTTTGTCACATTGAAGGAGGTTACCGTGGTTGGCATTGGTATCGACATAGGCTCGACCGCGGCGAAGGCTGCGGTGGTGGATGCCGAGGGCACCATTGTTTGGACCTGCGTGATCCCGACGGGATACTCGTCGGTCGATGCGGCTGAGCATGTGCACCGTCTTTGCCGAAAGCGAGGTTATCAGCCTCATCGGTCGTGGCGAGCCGCGCGAGAACATCGCGCGCGGCGTGATCGACAGCGTGGTCTCGCGCGTGGCGACCATTGCCGGGCAGGCCGCGGGCGCCCCGTACTACCTGACCGGTGGCCTGTGCGAGAACACCTATGTGGTCGAGCGGCTGTCAGAGCTTTTGGGCTCGCCGGTGACCACCTTGCCCCAGGCTCGCCTTGCCGGCGCCATTGGCGCCGCCATTCGCGCTCGGGCGCTCGATTAATGCATCGGCCGTAGGCTCACTTTCATGCGTATACTGAGAGGAAGTGATTGACTGATGAGGGGAGGTATCGATGACAGGCGATCAGATTAAGCTCACGTCTATGACCGCCGCGAGCGGTTGAGCCGCTAAGTTGGCTCCCGGAGCCCTCGCCCAGGTCCTGGGCGACTTACCCAATGTGCATAACGACAACCTGCTCGTGGGGTTCGATACCTCCGATGATGCGAGCGTCTTCCGCGTAGGGGAGAACCTGGGACTCGTGCAGTCCATCGACTTCTTTCCTCCGATGGTCGATGACCCCTTCCTGTTTGGTCAGATCGCGGCAGCCAACTCGTTGTCGGATATCTACGCCATGGGTGGCACGCCCAGCCATGCCATGAACCTGCTGTGCATCCCCAATTGCTTGGGCGTTGAGGTTGCCGGGCAGATTCTAGCGGGCGGCGCCGACAAGTGCGTCGAGGCCGGTTGCTCCATCGCGGGCGGCCACACCATCAACGACGACGAGCCCAAGTACGGCCTGTCCGTGAGCGGTTTTGTGCCACTCGATCGCATGCTCGCCAACAGCGGCGCGCGCGTGGGCGACGCCCTGCTGCTGACCAAGGCGGTCGGCTCGGGCATCATCACCACGGCCATTAAGGGCGAGCTCATCGAGCAGGACGAGGCTAACCCGATGTTTGACTCGATGCGCACGCTCAACGAGGCGCCGATTCGCCTGGCCGAGGGACTTGAGCTTCACGGCTGCACCGACGTCACGGGCTTTGGCCTGATTGGGCACGCATGCGAGATGGCCGAGGGCTCGGGCGCGCAGATTGAGCTTTTGTCCGACGCGGTGCCGCTCTTTGACCAGGTGCTCGACATGGCACGTTTGGGCATTATCCCCGCGGGCGCCTATCGTAACCAGGACTTTTTTGGTCCGCGCGTGGCGGCCGACGATGATCTGGAGCCGGGCATGCTGGATGCGCTCTACGATCCGCAGACCTCGGGCGGCCTGCTTATCGCGGCACCCGCTGCCGATGTGGATAAGCTTGCGCGCCGTCTGCATGCCGAGGATCTTGTCGCCGCCGTCGTCGGTCGCGTGTGCGAGGCGGAGCCGGGTGGTCCCGCTGTTCGCGTTGTTCGCTAGCTGCACGTTTATGTATCTGTTTGCCGTTCTAGAACGGTTCTTTCGAAAGGATTCTGCTTTGTCTACCAGGATTGAAGTCAACGCCATGGGCGATGCCTGCCCGCTTCCCGTCGTCAAGACCCTCAAGGCGCTCAAACAGCTCAATGGCGAGGGTGCTGTGGTGACCTCGGTCGATAACGAGACGGCTGTGAAGAACATCTCCAAGATGGCGCAGGAGAAGGGCTGCACGGCTTTGGTCGAGAAGATCTCGGATGCCGAGTGGCATGTGACCGTCGCGACCGCCGGTGCCGTGGCCGTTGCGGACCCCGAGCAGGACGGTGCCGCTTTCTGCGACGCCGGCGCCGGCAAGGGCAAACTCGTCATTTCCGTCTATACCGACTGCATGGGACGTGGCGACGACGAGCTGGGCCACAAGCTTATGAAGGCGTTTATCTTTGCCGTGACGCAGCAGGAGGAGCTGCCCGCGACCATGCTGTTCTACAACGGTGGCGCCAAGCTCACCGTCGAGGGCTCTCCGGTGCTCGACGACCTGAAGGGTCTGGCCGAGCAGGGTGTCGAGATCCTCACCTGCGGTACCTGCCTCGATCACTTTGGCATTAAGGACCAGCTCGCGGTGGGCGAGGTCACCAACATGTACGTGATTGTGGAGAAGATGGAGCAGGCCGTGCGCGTCGTGCGCCCGTAATGCATTGGTTGGAGTGGCCATGAGAGAGAAGCGCCCGGCGCTTGTCATCACGTTTCCCACCACGGCGGCAGCCATGGGGTGCGAAGCCCTGTGCATCGAGCGCGGCCTTCCCGGGCGCACGATTCCCGTGCCCGGGGAGGTCGCGGCCGGCTGCGGCCTGGCTTGGAAGGCCCTGCCTGCGGATGAGGAACTGCTGCGCGGCGAGCTTGCCACGGCGGGTGTCCCCACCGAGGGCTTTACAGTGATTGACATGTGGGAGGTCGTGCGATGATCTATCTGGATAACGCGGCGACGACCATGCACAAGCCGCAGGCGGTGGTCGAGGCCGTGACACAGGCGATGTGCTCGCTCGGCAATGCCGGGCGCGGTGCCACGTCGGGTGCGCTTGATGCGGCGCGTACCATTCACGGCTGCCGCGCCAAGCTTGCGCGCCTGCTGGGCTGCCCGCGCGCCGACCATGTGTGCTTTACGCCCAATTCCACGGCGGCGCTCAACACCGCCATCAACGGCGTGGTGCGCCCCGGCGACCGCGTGGTCACGACGGTGCTCGAGCACAACTCGGTGCTGCGTCCGCTCAATCGCTTGGCGGCCGAGCATGGCGCGATCGTTGACCATGCCGGTTGCGATGCGAGCGGCATGCTCGACTATGACGAGTTTGAACGTCTGGTCACACCGGGTACGCGCGCCGTCGTGGTGACGCATGCCTCTAACGTGACCGGCAATGCCGTCGACGTTGCGCGTGTGGCGGCGATGGCCCATGCGGTGGGTGCGTTGGTGATTGTCGACGCGTCGCAGTCAGCCGGCACGGCGCAGATTGACATGGATGCCATGGACCTCGACATCGTGTGTTTTACCGGCCATAAGGGGCTCATGGGGCCCCAGGGCACGGGCGGCCTGGCCGTGACAGAGGGCGTTGACGTGGCGCCGTGGGCCATGGGCGGCACGGGCGTGCACAGCTTTGACCAGCTGCAGCCACTCGAGTGGCCCACGCGCTTGGAGGCAGGCACGCTCAACGGTCACGGTGTTGCCGGCCTTTCCGCCGGGCTTGACTTTATCGAGGCCCAAGGCGGGGTTGAGGCGATCGCGGCTCACGAACACTCTCTGGCCGATCGCTTTCTCGCTGGCGTGCGCGAGATCCCGGGGATCAAGCTTTATGGCGCTTTTGATCAGCCGATGCGCTCGGCAATCGTGTCGCTCAACGTGGGCGATATCGATTCCGCCGAAATCTCGGACGCGCTCATGCAGGGGTGGGGGATTGCGACCCGTCCTGGCGCCCACTGCGCTCCGCTCATGCACCGCGCGCTGGGAACGGAGCGCCAAGGTGTGGCCCGATTCTCGTTTGGCTATTTCAATACGACCGAGGAAGTCGACACGGCGATCGAGGCGCTGCGCGATTTAGCCTGCTAGAACGTTTATACTTGCGGGGCGGGTATTTTGCCCGTCCCGTTTTTGTTTCGACCCGAAAGGTGGTCCCATGGCCTCATCCGCACCGCGCGGTCTGCGCTCCGACCATGTCGTTACCGTCGGCATCGCCCTATTCTCGATGCTCTTTGGCGCCGGCAACCTTATCATTCCGCCGCTGCTGGCACTCCAGGCCGGCACCGCCACGCCGCTTGCCATGATTGGCTTCCTTGTCGCCGCCATCGGCCTGCCCGTCATGGGCTTTATCGCCGTGGCGCTTGCCGGTACGGCACGTGAGCTTGCCAGCCGCGTGCACCCCAAGTTCGGCGAGTTCTTTGTCGCGGCAGTGTATCTGGCCATCGGCCCGTGCCTGGCTATTCCGCGTACGAGTTCCACGGCGTTCGAGATGCTGGTGCCGTTGCTGCCCGAGGGCATCTCACTTGGCACCGCGCGCTTGGTCTTCGCTGTCGCCTTCTTCGTGGTCGCGTTTGCGCTCACGCTGCGCCCCGGCGTCATCACGCGCGTTCTCGGTCGCATTACGGGCCCCGCGCTCATCGCACTGATCGTGCTCGTTGTCGGCGCCGCCGTGATCTCGCCGCTGGGACCGGCTGCTGCCCCGCAGGCTCCCTATGATGCAGGCGCTGCAATCCAGGGCTTCTTGACCGGCTATCAGACGATGGACCTGCTCGCGTCGCTCGCCTTTGGCATCATCATCGCCGAGACCATCCACGAGCTGGGCGTGACCGACGACAAGCGCGTGGCCTTTGAAATCTCGCGTTCCGGTGTGATCGCCGGCGTGCTTATGGCCATCATCTACTGCGGCCTGGCCCTTGCCGGTATGCAGCTCGGCACCGTGATGCCCGACGCCACCAACGGCGCTGCCATCCTCGCTCGCTCGGCTTCCATGCACTTTGGCCTTGCCGGCACGGTTGTGGTGTTTGCGATTTTCTTCCTCGCCTGCATGAACGTGTGCATCGGCCTCATTAGCTGCTGCTCGCGTTACTTCTGCGAGACGTATGTGGTCGAAGGGGGAGCGGAGGCCTCCGAGGAGGCTATGCGCCGTCCCTTTGCGATCCTCGCGCTTGTGTTCGCGGCGTTTTCGTGCGTGCTCTCCAATGTGGGCCTCGACGTGATCCTTATGTTCTCGGTGCCCATGCTCAACGCCTTGTATCCGGTCGCTATCGTGCTGGTGCTTATGGGTCTGGTGCATGGCTTTTGTGACGACCATCCGCAGGTGTGGGTTTGGGTCGGCGGCGTGGTCGCCGTACAGAGCGTGATTACCTCGATTCGCGATGCGTTCTTTGCCGGCGCGTGGTTGCCGTTTGATGCGCTGCCCCTGGCAGACATTGGTGCCGCGTGGGCGCCGGTTGCCGTGGCGGCGTTTGTGATCGGTCTGCTCCACAGCCGGTTTGTCGCACATTCGAGGAGCTAAGGTATCGTCGCTTGCACAGGCGGGAAGTCTCCCCTATAATTTCCTTCGCTTTGGGACACGCAAGGTTTAGACCTTAGCTGCTCAACACCTTCGGGACGTGGCGCAGTTTGGTAGCGCGCCTGCTTTGGGAGCAGGATGTCGCAGGTTCAAATCCTGTCGTCCCGACCATATCTTGCGGGCGTAGTTCAATGGTAGAACCCCAGCCTTCCAAGCTGATGACGCGGGTTCGATTCCCGTCGCCCGCTCCAAGAGATAGTTTTACGGCTCTGCTTCTTTTTGGGATCAGAGTCGTTTTCATTTGCGCGCCAGGTGACGGGAATCGAACCCGACAGGGTGCGAAGCTGAGGAAAAGTGTGGGACAAATGAACCAGTATCATTTGTCCCGAATCTGAAGAAAGTAGTGATTGACATGGCAGAGAGCAAGGCACAATATCCCGCGCCCGATTGCCTGGCGCCCGCCGCGATCGAGGCGAAGACCGAGGCTGCCGGCGTGACCAAGGCAAATCTGCCGATTGCGAAGGCCTTTCTGCTGGCTATGTTCGCCGGCGCGTTTATCGCCTTCGGTGGCCTGTTCTTCACGGTCTTTCTGAGCGATGCGACCCTTGGTTGGGGCGCCCAGCGCTTCGTGGGCGGCCTATGCTTTTGCCTGGGTCTGGTGCTCGTGCTCATTTGCGGCGCCGAGCTCTTTACCGGCAACTCGCTTATGGTCTGCGCGATCAAGAGCAAAAAGATCACGCTCGTACAGATGCTCAAGGCATGGGCCATTGTTTGGGTCGGCAACTTTGTCGGGGCGCTGTTCGTCGTCTTTTTGGTGTACATGGCAGCCATCTATAAACTCAACGGCGAGGCCGTCGCCAATACCATGGTGAGTGTCGCCGCCGGTAAGGTTTCGATCGACGCCGTCACCATCTTCTTCCGCGGCATTCTGTGCAACATCTTTGTGTGCCTGGCCGTATGTATCGGTACCGCCGGCAAAACCGTGGTCGACAAAGTCGTGGGCATTCTGCTGCCCATCTCCGCCTTTGTTGCCTGCGGTTTTGAGCACTGCGTTGCCAACATGTACTTTTTGCCCATGGGCATTTTGATGCACTCCTGCGGCTATGGCGTGGACGTCGCCGGCGCCGATGCTCTCGATGCCGCCGGGTTGGCGTTTAACCTTTCGGTCGCCACGCTGGGCAATATCGTGGGCGGTGCTGCGATCGTGGCGCTGGGCTACTGGTACATCTACGCCAAAAAAGAGGCCTAAGGACCCAAGCCATAACCGACCAAATAGGGACAGGTTTATTTTGGCAGGTTTTGGACGAGGCGCTGCGCCGTCTTGCCATGAGCTGCCATAATGGACCTGTCCCTTTTTGCATGCGCGTCGCCATTTTTGGCTGATGACTCTCAAGAGGGACCTGCTTTTTTATTGAACATGTCGAAAGGCTCCCTATGAGCGACTGCGAATCCATGCCTGCCGAGGTGCGCGACCGTCTGCGCTCAATTCCCGCGGTACATGAGCTGCTGGCCGAGTGGCCGGTCATGAAGGCCGCCGGCGACGCAGGCGACACGATGGTGCGCGAGGCCGTCGCTGTCGAGCTCGATGCCGAGCGCGCGGCGATTCGCTCCGGCGCGCCCGCAAGAAACAAACGCGAGCTCGCCTTGGCCATTGAACGGCGGACCCACCGTCTGTCGCTGCCGACCCTGCGCCCCGCCGTCAACGCGACGGGCGTTGTGATTCACACCAACCTGGGCCGTGCCCCGCTCGCTCCCGCGGCGGTGCAGGCGGTGACCGACGTCGCCCGCAGCTACAGCACGCTCGAATACGATGTCGCGACTTGCGCTCGCGGAGGCCGCAAGGAGCATGCCGCGCGTCTGCTGCGCACGCTCACGGGAGCGCAGGATGCCCTGGTCGTCAACAACAACGCCGCAGCGGTGCTGCTGGTACTTGCTGCGCATGCGTGCGGCAAAGAGGTCATCGTGAGCCGCGGCGAGCTTGTCGAGGTGGGTGGCAGCTTCCGCATTCCCGATATCATGGCGGCTTCGGGCGCCAAGCTCGTCGAGGTGGGCTCTACTAACCGCACGCATCTGGACGATTATCGGAGCGCCATTACGCCCAACACGGCGATGATCCTTAAGGTCCATCCTTCCAACTACCGTATCGAGGGCTTCCATGAGGAGGTTTCTGCGGCAGAGCTTTCTGCGCTGGCGCATGAGCATGGGCTTTTGCTGTACGAGGACCAGGGCTCGGGTGCTTTGCTTACAGATGGCGTGCTCGCCGATGCGGGGGAGGCGCCCACGGCTGCTTCGCTTGACGCCGGCGTGGACGTGGTTTCGTGCTCGGGTGACAAGCTGCTCGGTGGTTCGCAGGCGGGCATTATCCTTGGCAGCGCCGAGGCGATTGCCGCCTGTGCCTCGCATCCGCTCATGCGCGCGCTTCGCCCCGGCAAGCTCACGCTCGCGGCGCTCGAGGCCACCCTGCGCCTGTATGTGACCGGTCCCGAGACGGCGCATCGTGAGATTCCGGTGCTTAATATGCTTGGTAGCGCTTTGGCCCCGCTCGAGCGTCAAGCCAAGCGTCTGCGCGACCGCATGCTGCGCAAGCTGCGCGACGCTCAGTGCGAGGAAGCGGTGGAGCTGCAGGTTGTCGAGGGCGTTTCTGCCCCCGGCGGCGGGTCGCTGCCGACCGTTGAGCTCCCGACGTTTTGCGTCGCCGTCCGTCCTGTCGATGGACACCTGTCTGCCGATGGTCTAAAGCGTGCCATGGTACAGGAACCCGATACGCCGGTCGTGACGCGCGTACAGCACGACCAGGTGCTACTTGACGTCCGCACGCTGTTGCGTGACACCGATCTCGATTTGTGTGCGGCGGCGTTGGCGGAGGCCGTTCGCGTGGGTTTGAATCGATGACTGCACGTGAGCGCGTCGAATGTCCCGTTGTCGTTGGAACCGCGGGACACGTCGACCACGGTAAATCGGCCCTTATCGAGGCGCTGACCGGCAAAAATCCCGACCGTCTGGAGGTCGAGCGGCGCCGCGGCATGACCACGGAGCTCGGGTTTGGCGAGCTTGCGCTTCCCAACGGCAAGCTCGTCGGCTTGGTCGACGTGCCCGGACATGCGCATTACCTGCGCGCCATGGTGCAGGGCGCCACCGGTGTGGACGTTGCGCTGTTGGTGGTTTCCGCCGTTGAGGGCGTAATGCCGCAGACCCGCGAGCACGTTCGCGTGCTGGAGCTTTTGGGCGTGACGTGCATGGTCGTCGCGCTCACGATGCGCGATCTGGCCGATGACGAGATCGCCATGCTGGCAGAGCTCGATATCGAGGCATTTCTTGAGGGGACTGTGTTTGCAGGGTCTCCGATCGTGCCGGTGTCCTCCAAGACGGGCGAGGGCCTGGGCGAGCTGCTCGCGGTGCTCGACGATGCGGTTTGCTCGTGTTGGTCGGAGCGACAGGAGGCGACTGCGGGCTTGGGCGCCGCGCCTCGTCTCCCCATCGACCGCAGCTTTAGCATCAAGGGCACCGGAACTGTCGTGACGGGCACGCTGCACGACGGGCCCGTATCGGTGGGCGATGAGCTCGTTGCGCTGCCGTCGCAAACGCGCTGCCGCGTGCGCGGGATTCAGGTTCACGGGGATACTCAGCGTGCGGTCCCCGGTCAGCGTGTTGCCCTGAACTTGGTGGGCTATGGCGTGGCGGGCCTCAAGCGCGGCGAGATGCTCGGTGTTGAGGGCTGTGTGGGCCAGACGCTGCGCTTTGTGATGCAGCTTACATATATGGGGCGCGACGGTGCGCGACCCGGCGTTCTTGCTTCGGGCACGCGCGTGCATGTCATGGCCGGCACGGCCGAGGTGCTCGGCCGCATTATGCTCATGGAGGGCGAGGTTCCCGTGGCGGTCGGCGAGACGCGTGTGGTTCAGGTGCGCCTGGAGCGGCCGTTGCCGTTGCGTGCCGGCGATCATGCTGTGGTCCTGTCGTATTCTCCGATTTCGCTGCTTGGCGGCGGACGCGTCCTGCTTTCGCGTTGTCGCCGCGCGAGGTCCCTGTCGGCGGGGGAGCGAGCGCTGTATGCGGCGCTTGAGACCGGCGATGTCGCGGATGGGGTTGGTGCGTGGCTGGCGCTGCAGTTGCTGCCTGTTGCCGCCGCCGATGTCGCCACGGCGCTTGATCTTGCCATTAGCGAGGCCGACGCCGTTCTGCGGGGGCTTGTCGCCCAGGCTGACGTGCGCGAGCTTACTGCGGGCGATACGGCGTTCTACGTAGATACCTCGGCTCTCGATGCTGCGATGGATGTGCTGGCTGCCACCCTGTCTGCTATGCACGCGGCGGCCCCCAAGGAGACCGGCTTTACGCCCGGCGCCCTTGCGCACGTGGCTTGGCCGGGCGCCGACGACGATGTCGTGATGGCGCTTATTGCCGAGGCTCGTGCACGCGGCGTGTGCGCTGTTGACGGTGCCGAGGTATTCGACCCGCACTCCGCCGCCGCGGCGATACGTGTGGTGCGCGAGGCAAGCCAGCGTATCGTGGCTCTGCTGGACGAGGCGGGTCTTGATGCGCCAACGTTGCCTGAGGTGGGCGAGCGCCTGCAGCTCGATCGCGACCCCATGGCGCGTGCCCTGCGCGAGCTTTCGCTCAACCGCTCGATCGTTAAGGTCGAGCGCGACGTTGCCTTGTCCGCTGCCTCCGAGGCCCATGCGCGTGAGCTTGTTGCTGCTACGATTGAAGCTGCCGGTGGCGCTGCCACCACGAGTGCGTTGCGCGAGGCCCTGGGCGTGTCACGTAAGCGGACCATCAGCATCTTAGAGTACCTGGATTCCGTTCGGTTTACGCGACTCGACAAAGACGAGGGCTTGCGCTTCTTGCGGTAGCCCGGTCGATGACGTTTGGTAAAATATCGCCGCACTTGGGAACGGATGGGCTCCGGTGGGCCCCGCGGTCCTCAAAACCGTTGCGAGGCGTGCAAAACGTCTTGGATGTGTTCGATTCACATACGTTCCCGCCAACTTGCCTCACCAAAACCACCACAAGGGTGCCTTTGTGGTGGTTTTGAAACGTGTGGGAAACAGCCTCGAAACACGGATTTTGCACGTCAGGTGCTCAAAAACGCCTCTACCTGCATCGTAATCAAAACGAAACATCCGCTCTTAGGCTTATACGTAACTTTGCTGCAACAGTGCGATATTATCCATACTCGATAAAGCTCACGGCGCATGGGGCGCCGCGAACGACACCTTTCTTTTCCATCAATTGGAGGAAGCATGAGCTACACGCAGAAAGTTCTCGACGAGCTCAAGGCCCGCTATCCCGAGCAGCCTGAGTTCATCCAGGCCGCGACCGAGATCCTCGGCACCATCCAGCCGGCGCTCGACGCCCACCCCGAGTATGAGGAGGCCGCCCTGCTGGAGTGCCTCGTCGAGCCCGAGCGCATCGTTATGTTCCGTGTTCCTTGGGTCGACGACCAGGGCAAGGTCCAGGTCAACCGCGGTTACCGCGTCGAGTTCAACTCTGCCATTGGACCTTACAAGGGCGGTCTGCGCTTTAACCCGACGGTTACCCTGGGCATGCTCAAGTTCCTGGGTCTGGAGCAGATCCTTAAGAACAGCCTGACCACCCTTCCCATGGGCGGCGGCAAGGGCGGCTCCGACTTTGATCCCAAGGGCAAGTCCAACAACGAGATCATGCACTTCTGCCAGTCCTTCATGACCGAGCTCTACCGCCACATCGGCCCCAATACCGACGTTCCCGCCGGCGATCTGGGCGTTGGCGGCCGCGAGGTTGCCTACATGTTCGGTCAGTACAAGCGCCTGACCAACGAGTGGACCGGCGTTCTTACCGGCAAGGGCCTTTCCTTTGGCGGCTCGCTCGCCCGTACCGAGGCCACCGGCTACGGCCTGGTCTACTTTGTGGACGAGTACCTCAAGAGCCGCGGCGACTCCTTCGAGGGCAAGAACGTCGTCGTTCACGGCTCCGGTAACGTCGCCATCTACGCGGTCCAGAAGGTCGCCCAGCTCGGCGGCAAGGTGCTGGCCTGCTCCGACACCCATGGCTGGGTCGAGGATCCCGACGGCATCGACTACACCGTGCTCGAGCATGTCTACAACAAGAAGCGCTCCGGCCACGACAAGGGCGTCACGCTCGCTCTGTACCTTGACGAGAAGCCCAATGCCGTGTGGCACGAGGGCGACGGCCGTGGCGTGTGGCAGCTGCCCTGCGACATCGCGCTGCCCTGCGCTCGCGAGAACACGCTGCTGCTCGAGGACGCCCAGGCGCTTGTCGCCAACGGCTGCAAGGTGGTTGGCGAGGGCGCGAACATGCCCACGACCATCGAGGCCACGACCTACTTCCAGGAGAACGGCGTCGCCTTTATGCCCGGTAAGGCTGCCAACGCTGGCGGCGTGCTCGTGTCCGGCCTGGAGATGAGCCAGAACGCCGAGCACCTGTCCTGGACCTTCGAGGAGGTCGACGGCAAGCTCGAGCAGCTCATGCGCGGCATGTTCCACAACGTGGACGACACCGCCAAGGAGTACGGCGAGGAGGGCAACTTCGTCATGGGCGCCAACATCGCCGGCTTCCTGAAGGTCGCCGACGCCATGCTCGCCCAGGGCGTCTGCTAAACCCTCTGTCTGACATAGCATTTGATTAGGCTCTCGGCTCAACGCCGGGAGCCTTTTCTTTCGCGGGGGCGTGGGACAAATTAATCAGTAGTTCTTGTCCCAGGTGTGAGAGTCATTTCGGCCATGTTGCCGCAGGCGACCTTGGGACAAGAACTACTGATTAATTTGCCCCACGTGGCGTTCTTGTCGTTCGACGGCGTGTGCCCCCTCGTTTGGTACACTTAAAGGTATTGGACAAGTGAGGAGATGGGGGAGAACGTGCTCAAGTTCGGTACCTACGTCCGTGTTGGAACCGCGGCCGAAGCCTATGAGCTCTTGCAGAAGAACCGCAACAACAAGATTGTGGGCGGCGGCATCTGGATGCGCTTGGGTTCGCGTCGCGTGGCGACGGCGATTGACCTTTCGGCCTGCGGACTCGATCAGATCGAGGAGACCGAGACCGAGTTTCGCATCGGTGCCATGTGCACCCTGCGCCAGCTCGAGCGTCATGTCGAGCTCAACGCGCTTGTCAACAATGTCTTTGAGTTCGCCGTCCACGACATCGTGGGCGTGCAGCTGCGCAACACCGCCACGGTGGGCGGCAGCATCTACGGCCGCTTCGGTTTCTCGGATGTGCTCTCGGCGTTCCTGGCGCTCGATTCCTATGTTGAGCTGACGGGTGCCGGCCGCGTGCCTCTCGCCGAGTTCGTGCGTATGGGCTACGTGCGTGACGTGATCGAGCACGTGGTGGTCGTTAAGCATGGCTACCGCGCGAGCTACGAGGCCGTGCGCAAGGCCGCGACCGACTTCCCCTCGCTCAACGTCACCGCCGCCTGGTGGAACAACAGCTGGCATGTCACTGTGGGTGCCCGCCCGCTGCGTGCGACCCTGCTGCAGGGCGAGGCATGCGGCCTTACTGCCGAGCAGCCTTCCGAGGACGAGCTTCGCGCCCTGGCCGCATCTGTGCGCGCGCTGAGCTACGGCACCAACCTGTGGGGCTCGGCCGACTACCGCCGCCGCATCTCGGCCCCGCTTGCCGTCCAGGCTGTGCGTCGCGCCGCCGGCATCGAGCTTTCGGCCGCGCTTGCGCACGAGCTCGAGGGCGTGCAGATTCCTAAGTTTGCCACGGACGAGTATTCCTGCCGCCGCGTGCCCGGCGTCGATTCTAGCGAGGTGCGCTAATGGCTGCCAAACTCATCGATCTTTCCTTTACGCTCAACGGCCGCAAGGTCAAGGTTCAGATTGCCCCCGACACCATGCTCTTTGCGCTGCTGCGTGAGCAGGGTTGCGCGTCGGTGCGCTGTGCCTGCGAAACCACCAACTGCGGCCTGTGCACGGTGTGGCTCGATGGCGACCCGGTGCTGAGCTGCTCGGTTCCTGCCGCCCGTGTTGAGGGTCGATCCATCACCACGCTCGAGGGCCTCAAGACCGAGTCCGAGGCGCTCGCCCGCGCAATGGCTGCCGAAGGTGCCGAGCAGTGCGGTTTTTGCGCCCCCGGCCTCATCATGAACGTGCTGGCGCTTGCCCGCGCCGCCAAGGAGGACCCGAGCCTCGTCGTCACGCGCGAGGAGCTCTCGCGCCAGCTCGCCGGCAACCTCTGCCGCTGCAGCGGCTACGAGAGCCAGCTGCGCGCCATCGTGCGCTTCCTTAACGAGTCCGGCGTGCAGGTGGGCTTTGAGATGCCCGAGCTGCCGGTCAATAACACCAGCTCCGACGGTGTCGCGTACAAGCAGATTACTCATAAGCAGCCCAAGAAGGACTCGAAGGCCCTGCTCGAGGGTCGTCCCGTCTACACGGGCGACCTGGTGCCCGCCGGCGCCCTGATCGTCAAGCTCAAGCGCAGCCCGTATGCTCGCGCCAAGATTCGCTCTATCGACACGTCGCGCGCCCTGAAGGTGCCGGGCGTCGTGGGCGTCTACACCTATGAGGACGTGCCCAAGCGCCGCTTTACCATCGCCGGCCAGAGCTACCCGCAGCCGAGTCCCTACGACCGCCTGATTCTCGAGAACCTCGTGCGCTACCAAAACGAGGAGGTGGCGATCGTCGCCGCCGAGACCGAGGAGGCCGCCGACAAGGCGCTCAAGCTCATCAAGGTCGACTACGAGGTGCTCGAGCCCCTGCTCGACTTTACCCAGGCACTCGATAACGACATCGTGGTCCATCCCGAGGGCGACGTGACCTTTATGTTCCCGCAGGGCGGCGACGTCCCGCGCAACCTGGTGTGCAGCGGTACCAGCGATTATGGCAACCTGGATGAGGCCTTCGCCCAGAGCGACATCGTCTTTGAGCGCACCTACACCAGCCAGGCCACGCAGACCGCGCCCATGGAGACCTTCCGAGCCTTCGCGACGACCGACGCGTTCGGCCGCATCTCGGTGACCACCTCCACGCAGGTGCCCTTCCACGTGCGCCGCATGGTCGCGCAGTCGCTCGACATTCCGCAGTCGCAGGTGCAGGTCATTAAACCGCGCATCGGCGGCGGCTTTGGCTCCAAGCAGACGGGCTGCTGCGAGATCTTCGTGGCGTTCGTGACCCAGCAGACCGGCCGTCCGAGCTATTGCTGCTACACCCGCGAGGAGACCATCACCGCGGGCAACTCGCGCCACCAGATGCAGATGACCGTCAAGCTGGGCGCCATGAACGACGGCACCATCACGGCTATCGACCTGCATACGCTGTCCAACGCCGGCGCGTATGGCGAGCACGCCACCACGACGATCGGCCTTTCGGGTCACAAGAGCCTGCCCATCTACAACCATGTGAAGGCGAGCCGCTTTAGGTGGGACGCCGTCTACACCAACACCAACCGCGGCGGTGCGTATCGCGGCTACGGTGCCACCCAGGGTCAGTTTGCCGTGGAGAGCGCCGTCAACGAGCTCGCCGACATGCTGCATATGGATCCCGCCGAGCTGCGCCTTAAGAACATCGTGCGCGAGGGCGAGATCATGCCGCAGTACTACAACGAGAAGCTCAACGCCTGCGCGCTCGATCGCTGTCTGCTGCGCGCGATGGACATGATCGGCTGGCGCGACAAGCCACTGGCCGTGGACCTGGGCGACCGCGTGCGTGCTCTGGGCTGTGCGCTCACTATGCAGGGCTCGGGCATCTCTAACGTCGATATCGCCGGCATCGACATGCGCCTGGAAGAAGACGGCTTCATTACCATCGGCACCGGCGCGACCGATAACGGCATGGGCGTCGACACGATCCTAGCGCAGATTGCCGCCGAGGAGCTGGGCGTTGAGAGCTCGCTGATCGTGGTGCGCGGCGTGGACACCGACGTGTCGCCGTTTGACGCCGGCTCGTACGCGAGCTCCGGTACCTACGTGACGGGTCTTGCCGCCAAGAACGCCGCGACCGAGCTGCGCGAGAAGATTTGCGCCAAGGCCGCCCAGATGTGGGACGTGGACGCCACCGAAGTGGTCTTTGATGGCCAGTACGTGCGCCTGTCCGACGAGCGTGCCGCGCGCGAGCAGAACCGCTACCTCACGCTGCGCGACTTCGCCAACCTGTGCGTCAAGAACATAGCGGGCGGCGACGCGCTGACCTCGCATGCGTCTGCCTGCCTGCCCGTTTCGCCTCCGCCGTTTATGGCCGGCATTGCCGAGGTCGAGGTCGACAAGGCCACCGGCAAGGTGACCGTGGTGGACTATGCGGCGGCTGTGGACTGCGGCACCGTGATCAACGAGGCGCTCGCGCGCGTCCAGGCCGAGGGCGGCATTGCCCAGGGTATCGGTCACGCGCTCTACGAGATTGTCGAGCACGATGAGCGCGGCCGCCTGCGCACCGGCAACTTTATGAGCTACAAGCTGCCCACGCGCCTGGACATCGGCAGCATTCGCGTGGCCTTTGAGCCGAGCTACGAGCCGACGGGCCCGTTTGGCGCCAAGTCGATCGGCGAGGTCGTCATCAACACGCCGCTCGCCGCCGTGGCCTCGGCCGTCGCGCACGCCACCGGCCACCAGGTCCGCTCGCTGCCCATCACGCCCGAGAAGGCCCTGCTAGGGGAGTAGCGGGTTGGCGAACAAGTCGTAACTGGCGGGGCGGGGCAACTCGTCCCGCCTTTTGCACTCGTGGTGAGGTCGTGAGCCTGTAAAACGTGTGCGTGCGCTTGCCGTTCGTATCTGCTATCATTCCTAATCTGTGCGCTCATGCGGGCGTGGCGGAATTGGTAGACGCGCCAGATTTAGGTTCTGGTGGGATTCCCGTGAAGGTTCGAGTCCTTTCGCCCGCACCAACGCATCTGCGTCGGCCCCGGCCGTCGCGACTCTTTGTTGCATAAAGGTACCAGCACCTCAGATAAGCTGGGCAGTATGAGGAGGAACGTGTTGAACATCACCGCTTCTGACGTCAAGGACGCCAAGCTCACCGCTACGGTCACCATCCCGGCCGCCGACGTCGACGCCGCGATCAAGAAGGCCTACAAGGAGACCGCCAAGAAGTACCGCTTCCCGGGCTTCCGCGCCGGCAAGGCTCCCCGTCCGGTCATCGACTCCGCTCTGGGCGCCGAGGCTACCCTCGCTCAGGCTACCAACGATCTGATCGCCGCCAACGAGCCCGCCGTCCTCAACGAGCTGGACATTGTCCCCACCAAGAACGGTGACTACAAGGAGCTCGACCTCGCCAAGGATCACGAGGACTACATCTATACCGTCGAGTTCTCCCTGCGTCCTGCTGCCGAGCTCTCCTCCTTTGACGCCGTTGAGATCGAGATGCCCCCCGCGGAGGTCACCGAGTCCGAGATCAACAACCAGGTCGAGATGCTCCTCAGCTACCGTGCCACCTTCGAGGACGTCGAGGGCCGCGCCGTCGAGGCTGACGACTATGTGACCGTCGACCTCAAGGCCGTCGAGAACGCCGACAACTTCGCCGCCGAGGGCCGCATGCTCATCGCCGGTAGCGACAGCAACCCCACCGAGTTCAACGAGGCCCTGATCGGCGCCAACGTTGACGACGTCAAGACCGTCACCTGGACCGACGAGGTCGAGGAGGGCGAGGAGGCCGAGACTCACACCGTCGAGCTCACCGTCAAGGGCATCAAGGTCCGCAACACCCCCGAGCTCACCGACGAGCTCGTCAAGTCCGACTTTGGCTTCGACAGCATCGACGCCATGCGCGACGCCATCAAGATCGAGATCGAGCAGGACAAGGCTTCCCGCCTCCCGGCCGAGAAGGAGAACCGCTGCGTCGCCGCTCTCGCCGAGCGTCTCCAGCTCGACGAGATGGATGCTGACTACGAGCAGTCCGTCTTCGAGGAGCTTGGCCAGAACTTCCTGTCCAACCTCGCTGCCCGCGGCATGACGCTCGACACCTGGCTGCCCGCTTCCGGCCTGACCATGGAGCAGTTCATCGGCGACCTGCACAAGCAGGCCAACGACGTTGCCCGTGAGTCCCTGGCGCTCGACGCCCTCGCCCGTGAGCTCAAGATCGAGGTCACCGAGGACGACGTCAACGCCGAGTTCGAGAAGGCCGGCGTCAAGGACGTCGAGGCTTCCAAGGCCGAGTTCATCGCCGATGGCCGCATGCCTGCCGTCCGCGAGTCCATCCGTCGTTCCAAGGCCGTCGACCACCTGGTCGAGAACGCCAAGGTGACCGAGGTCGACGAGACCGCCAAGGACGCCGAGTAATTCTCGCCACCTTGCCCGCGAGCGCATGCATGTGCCCGTGATGGGGTAAAGTTATAAGCCGGTTATCCGGTTGCTTCGTACGGTGCCAGCCAATGCATAGCATGCGGGCACCGTACGTTTGTCTAGAACCATTATTGGTCCGTAAGAGAAATGGAGATGCGTATGATCGCTAAGTTCGATTCCGCCCTCGTGCCATACGTTATCGAGCAGACGCCGCGCGGCGAGCGCAGCTACGATATCTATTCGCGCCTGCTCAACGACCGCATCATCTTCTTGGGCGAGGAGATCAACTCCGTCAGCGCCAACCTGGTCGTTGCCCAGCTGCTGCATCTTGAGAGCCAGGATGCCGAGAAGGATATCTCGCTCTACATCAATTCGCCCGGCGGCGAGGTCTACTCCGGCCTAGCCATCCTGGACACCATGAACTTCATCAAGCCGCAGGTCTCCACCATCTGCGTCGGCATGGCCGCGTCCATGGCCGCCGTGCTGCTTTCGGCCGGCGCCAAGGGCAAGCGCTTCTGCCTGCCGCACTCCAAGGTCATGATTCACCAGCCCAGCGGCGGTGCCCAGGGCCAGCAGACCGAGATTGAGATCGTGGCCGAGGAGATCAAGAAGACCCGTCGCGAGCTCAACCAGATCCTGTCCGACGCATCGGGCCAGCCCATCGAGAAGGTCCAGGCCGACACCGAGCGCGACAACTACCTGACCGCTGCCGAGGCCCTCGACTACGGCCTGATCGACCGTATCGTCACCTCGCGCGATCTCGCCGCGAAGGACGCCTAGGATGGCGGGAAACATGCAGGACGGCTTTGACGAGAACGGTAACCCCATCCGCTGCTCCTTCTGTGGAAAAGAGCAGGGCCAGGTCCGTCGTCTCGTAAAGGGCCCGACCAACATCTTTATCTGCGACGAGTGCGTCGCCGCCTGTTCCGAGATCCTGGAGGAGTCGCTGGCTTCGGACTTTATGGATGCCGCGCGCAACGGCAAGCTGCCGGGCTTCCTCAACGATCATGGCCAGGCTGCGTCGCAGCCCGCCGTGGACCCCGAGGCCGAGGGCTTTGAGCTCGAGGACGACCGTCAGGTCATCACGCGCGTGCCGACGCCGCACGAGATCTATGACGAGCTTTCGGCCTATGTTATGGGCCAGGAGGACGCCAAGCGCGCCATGTCGGTCGCCGTGTACAACCACTACCGCCGCGTGATCGAGGGCGGTGCCGCGGTGTCCGCCTTTGGCGACGGCATGGGCGCCCAGTTCGACGATGATATGGACGAGGTGGAGCTCGCCAAGTCCAACATCCTTCTGCTCGGTCCCACCGGTACCGGCAAGACGCTGCTGGCCCAGACGCTCGCGCGCATCCTCGAGGTGCCGTTTGCCATCGCCGACGCCACTGCGCTCACCGAGGCCGGCTATGTGGGCGAGGACGTGGAGAACATCCTGCTCAAGCTCATCAACGCCGCCGATGGCGATATCGAGCGCGCGCAGGTTGGCATTATCTATGTGGACGAGATCGACAAGATCGCCCGCAAGGCCGAGAACCTCTCCATTACCCGCGATGTGTCGGGCGAGGGCGTTCAGCAGGCGCTGCTTAAGATTCTTGAGGGCACGGTGGCCAGCGTTCCGCCCACCGGCGGCCGCAAGCATCCCCAGCAGGAGCTGCTGCAGATCGACACGACCAACATCCTGTTCATCTGCGGCGGTGCTTTTGTGGGCCTGGATAAGATCATCGCCGACCGCGTGGGCAACAAGGGCGTGGGCTTTAACTCCGAAATCGCCGGCCCCACCTCGGTCGACGAGAACGACCTGCTGCGTCAGGTGCTCCCGCAGGACCTCAACGCCTTTGGCATGATCCCCGAGTTTGTGGGACGTACGCCCGTCGTCACCCAGACGCAGGCGCTCGACGAGGACGACCTGGTTTCGATCCTGACCGAGCCCAAGAACGCCGTGGTGCGTCAGTACCGCAAGATGTTCCAGCTCGAGGACGTTGAACTTGAGTTTGAGGATGCCGCCCTGCACGAGATCGCCCGCATGGCGCTTGCCCGCAAGACCGGCGCCCGCGGCCTGCGCGCCATCTGCGAGGACGTGCTGCAGCAGACGATGTTCGACCTCCCCAGCGAGGAGGGCGTGTCCAAGGTCGTTGTGACCGAAGCCTCCGTAAAGGGCGAAGAACAACCCCAGCGCATCTACGGGTAAACCAGCCTAAAACGTGTTTGCAAATAGCCTCCGACCACTCGCGGTCGGAGGCTATTTTATATATACGCAATAACCCCAACTACCTGTGTTATTCTGTGTGTTTGTTTAAGCCTCAGCGAAGTCATATCAGACTGAAGTAATCGATACCTAAGGGGAGGAATGTAGGCCCGATTTTCGTAGATTCCGCACGAGCCGAAGACCACTTAATGTGGTCTTCGAGCGAGCCCAGGACTTGACCGAGCGAAAATCGGGCCTACATTCCTCCCCGACGGGCAAGGGAGAGATATATGGAAGAGATGCCCAAGAACTACGATCCGTCGACCAACGAGCCGGCGATCCTGCAGAAGTGGCTCGACGGCGGCTACTACAAGCGCCGCGAGGGCGTGGGCGACTGCACCGTCACCATTCCGCCTCCCAACGTGACCGGCAAGCTCCACATGGGTCACGCTACCGACGACTCCATCCAGGACGCCATCGTCCGTATGGCCCGCATGCGCGGCAAGTCCACGCGCTGGGTGCTGGGCACCGATCACGCCGGTATCGCCACGCAGACCAAGGTCGACAAGAAGCTCAAGAGCGAGGGCATCAGCCGCCTGGAGATTGGTCGTGACAAGTTTGTCGACGCCTGCTGGGATTGGACCCACGAGTACGGCGGCATCATTGTCGAGCAGATCAAGCGCATGGGCTGCTCCGTCGACTTCGACAACGAGCGCTTCACCATGGACGAGGATTACGCGCAGGCCGTGCGCAAGGTCTTTTGCGATTGGTATCACGACGGCCTGATCTACCGCGGTAAGCGCATCGTCAACTGGTGCCCCAACTGCACCACCGCCATCTCGGACGACGAGGCCGAGTACAAGGACGAGAAGGGCCACCTGTGGCACCTGCGCTACCCGCTGACCGAGCCGGTCAACGGTCAGGACTATATCGTCGTCGCCACCACACGCCCCGAGACCATGCTCGGCGACACGGGCGTTGCCGTCTCCCCGAAGGACCCCGAGAAGGCCGCCTTCGTGGGCAAGACCGTCAAGCTCCCCATCGTCGACCGCGAGATCCCCATCTTTGAGGATTGGCATGTCGACGCCAACTTCGGTTCCGGCTTCGTTAAGGTTACCCCGGCCCACGACCCCAACGACTACGCTATGGGTCAGGCCCACGACCTGCCGCAGATCAACATCTTCGACGAGCACGCGGTGGTCGTCGAGGGCTACGGCGAGTTCACCGGCATGAACCGCGACGAGTGCCGCGAGGCCGTCATCAAGTGGTTCGAGGAGCATGACCTGCTCGACCACGTCGAGGACCTCGATCACTCCGTCATGCACTGCTACCGTTGCGACTCCGCGCTGGAGCCGTGGCTGTCTGAGCAGTGGTTCGTTGCCGTCGACAAGCTCAAGGGGCCGGCGCTCGATGCCGTCAACTCCGGCAAGGTCACCTTCCACCCCGCGCGCTGGACGCAGACCTACACCACCTGGATGGAGAACCTCAAGGACTGGTGCATTAGCCGCCAGCTGTGGTGGGGCCACCGCATCCCTGTGTTCTACTGCGAGGACTGCGGCTGGGAGGACGCCCTTACCGAGGACACCGACGTGTGCCCCAAGTGTGGCGGCCATCACATCCATCAGGACGAGAACGTGCTGGACACCTGGTTCAGCTCGCAGCTGTGGACCTTCGCCACGCAGGGCTGGCCGCAAAAGCCGGAGCTGCTCGAGGGTCATCACCCCACGACGGCGCTCGTCACCGCGCGCGACATCATCGCACTGTGGGTTGCTCGCATGGTCATGAGCTCGCTGTACTTCCTGGACGAGGTGCCGTTTAAGGACGTCGTCATCTACCCGACGATCCTTGCCAAGGACGGCAGCCGCATGTCCAAGTCCAAGGGCAACGGCGTTGACCCCATGGACCTCATCGGTATGTACGGCGCCGATGCCATGCGCTACAACCTGCTCACGCTGTGCACCAACAACCAGGACGTCAAGTTTGACGCGAATATCGACAAGAAGACCAAGCAGCTCATCGACAGCCCGCGTACCGACCAGGCCAAGAGCTTTGTGACCAAGATCTGGAACGCCAGCCGCTTCCTGCTCATGAACATGGAGGGCTATACGCCCGGCGAGCCCGTCGTGGAGACGCCGGCCGACGCCTGGATGTTCAGCCGCCTGGCCAAGGCCGTGAAGATGGTCACCGAGGGCATCGAGAACTACACCTTTGGCGACATGGCCCGCGGCGTGCAGCAGTTCTTCTGGAACGAGGTCTGCGACTGGTACGTCGAGGTCACCAAGGCCCG
>JACXXQ010000220.1_pt1 | contig 37307 bp, 36 predicted proteins | sample 8621361 | NCBI WGS metagenome assembly JACXXQ01 (sample SAMN15503820, study PRJNA645414) | gut metagenome | isolation source: feces | host: Bos taurus | place: USA | collected 2016 | reverse complement strand
GCACCTGATTAAAAAACAGGGCGCACCGGATGACGGTTTGCAAAAAGGCGGGGCCCGCTATCCGGCTCCGCCTTATCTTCTCAGTTTATATGGTAGCACAGGTCGGGCCGGGCCTGCCAAGGGTGAAAACGCGAAAAAAGCGGGCTTTTCAAGGGTCAAAACGCGGAAAAAAGCGGGCTTTTCGCGGCGGGGGAGCCTTGCAGGGCGAGAAGGATCGTTTTCGACTGCGATGAAGGCTATAATAGAAGCGAGCAGCCGTGGCAGTGAGGAGGTTTGTGATGTCAATATTTCTTTGTCGCGCACGTTACGTGCAAAACTAAAAACAGAAAATATGTTTTTGTGTTGGATTTTTGGACGGGAATTGGTATAATTAAGGTAATCTAAAAACGAAATTCATGTAATTAATGGGGGCGATCAGGTGAAACTGCTGAAAATACGCGCTTGTGGGATTCCGCTGTTCCGGGATACCTGCGAAATTGATTTTCTGGCGCTTCAAAGAGTGACCGCAGAGGATGCAGAATCCATGAGCACGGCGTTTACGGCTGGGGCGCAGGCTTTTACGCAGAACAATGTCCTTGCGATGATCGGAATCAATGCATCCGGCAAAACCACGGTGCTGAAGCTGATCACTTTTGTTTGCAGGATGCTGAATCAGGAGCCACTTAATCGGATTGATTGCGCAGAGATCTTTGATGGATTGGAAGAAAATCAGTGCGCCACACTGGAAACTTATTTTTACGCAAACAGCAGTGCTACCTTTCTTCCGGCTGGCGGTAAGGCGATCAATCTGCTGAAAACCGTAATCAGCAAGAAAGAGGATAAGCTGCTGATTGTTTATGAAACACTTCAAACAAAAGCAATCACAGCTGAGCTTCGGAAAAAGAATGTTCTTGATTTCGAACATGTGGAGATCAATCTTTCGCGCCAATTCAACGAATATCTGTTGGATGACGTGAGCATCATGGTTGCATTCAACAAAAGGAACAACGAGCAAATACTTGTCTCCGATATGCTGCAGTACACAAATGTCAATCAGCTGTATTTGGCCGAAGATTGCCCGCTTGAACTGATTGCCTTCTTTGATCCGAGCATTGAATACCTGAGCTGCAAAAAAGAAAACAAGGATATCAGCATCCGCTTGAAATTCAAGGAAAAAAAAGAGCTTGTTCTGAATCAATTCTCCGATCTGAACCGGTATCTCTCTTCCGGCACCATTAAAGGCATTAACACGTTTTTGAAGGCGATGAATGTATTTAAGACGGGGGGCTACCTGATTGTTGATGAACTGGAAAATCATTTCAACCGCGAGATTGTATCCACGTTGATTCGCCTTTTTATGGACAGAACCGTGAACAGAACCGGAGCAATGCTGATTTTTTCCACCCATTACCCGGAGCTCCTGGATGAGTTTGAACGAAATGACAATATTTATATTATCCGAAACAGAAAAGGCGTTTCCATCGAAAACCTTTCCAACCTGCTGAAACGGAATGATATTAAAAAGAGTGAAGCCTATCAAAGCGGTTTGCTGGAAGGAACAGCTCCCATGTATGAAGCGTATATGGCCTTGAAAAAGTCCCTTATCCGCACTGGGAGGGAGGGCTGAGCCATGGAACTTTCGGGCTATGTGGCCTGTATTTGCGAGGGAACAGCAGAAGAAGTTATTATGGAGATTCTTCTGGAGCACGACAAGCTTATTTTCAGCCGCAGCCAGCTGATTGAAGAAAGACCGATTCGATGCCGGGATGCAAAGAAATTTGAAACTCAATATCTGCGCAAAGGATTTGCAGACAAAATATCGATCGTGCGCATTCTGGATTCCCGCCGAGAAAACTTCAAGCTCAGCAAGGCATACGAACACAAGGTGGATGTGATCAATGTGATCACCGCGCCGGAAATTGAAATGCTTGTGATCTTTGCGGAAAACAAGTATAAGGAATTCAAGGCTTCCCGAAAAAAGCCCAGCGATTTCTGCAAGCAGAATTTAAAGTTTGGGCAGGTGAAAAGCCGATCGTTTGTTGAAGAATATTTTTGTGATGTGCAGGTGCTGATCGAGGCAATTCAAGAATACCGACGGGTATCTGCTATTCCAAACGGGGAATATGCTCTGGCAGATCTGCTGAAATAAAAAACTCCGGCAGGAAGCGTGAGGTATCGGCGCGCCCCGCTCTTTGCAGGCCGGTTTGCAATAAGCAAAAAGCCTGAGGCACAGTTTGATTGTGTGCCTCAGGCTTTTTGCTTTGCTTATTGATCGGAAGTTTCCGCCTTTTGGGTTGCGGGCTCCGGCTGCTTGGGGGCTTTTTCGGTTTTGGGCTCGGTTTCCGCCTTTGCCTTTGCCGGTTCCTCTGCCTTTTGCACGGCCGGTTCCTCCGGCTGGGCGGGCGGGGTGTGGCCCGGCTGCTCCAGCGTTTTTTCCTCCAGCGTGGGGGCCGGGGGCGGGGGAACGTCCTCCACCAGAATGGTGAAGCCGTAGGGGTTCACCTCGGTGTGCTTGCCGAAGGCCTCGGCCACGATCAGCCGGGACGACCGGTTCACGATGATGTCCGCCATCTGGGTGGGGCCGGTGCGGCGGTAGTGCAGCACGTCGCCCTCCGCTTTGATGATCTGCATGCCGCCCTCCGCGAAGGCGTCGCACTCCCGGCGCAGGTGGGCCAGCTGGCGCAGCACCGGGCGCACCCGGCTCTCGGTGGATTCCCAGTTGAAGTAGGCCCGGTTGAAGGGGTCCCGGTAGCCCTGCATGGCAATTTCGTCGCCGTAATAGATGCTGGGCACGCCGGGCAGGGTGAAGATCATGGCGTAGGCCAGCCGCAGCAGCCGCACGCCGTGGTCGTACCGGTCCCGGGGCAGGGTGCGGCCGCTCTGCCAGTAGCGGTTCTTGCCGTCCGAGGGTTCGTCGGCAATGGCGGTGAGCGCCCGCTCGGTGTCGTGGGTGCTCATGAAGTTCATCAGGCAGTGCAGCGCCGGGGCCGGGTAATGCTCGCAGATGGCCATGATGTCATCGGCGGTGTCCGCCGCGCTGCGGCCCTTCAGAAAAGCCAGCACCGCGTTGCGGAAGGGATAGTTCATCACCGCGTCCAGCCCCTTGCCCAGAAGGTAGGTGCGGCGCACGCCGTAGGCCTCCTTGGTGGTGGCGTCCTCCCACACCTCACCCAGCAGGTAGCAGTCCGGCCCGTGGGCCTTCACCGCCTTGCGGATCTCTTCAATGAAATCGTCCGGCAGCTCGTCCGCCACGTCCAGCCGGAAGCCGGACGCGCCGAGACTCAGCCAGGTGTCGATCACGCCGCCCTTGCCGCAGATGAACTCCCGGTAGCCCGGGTCGCTTTCCTGCACCTCGGGCAGGCTCTCGAAGCCCCACCAGCTGCGGTAGCCGCAGGCGTAGTTGGGGCTGAAATCGAACCAGCTCCGGTAGGGGCTTTGGGGGTCGTGGTAGGCGCCGCCCGGGCCGTAGCGGCCCTCCCGGTTGAAGTAGATGGAATCCGAGCCGGTGTGGCTGAACACGCCGTCCAGAATGATGCGGATGCCCTGCCGGCGGGCCGCGGCGCACAGCTGGCGGAATTCCTCCTTCGTGCCCAGCAGCGGATCCGGGTTCAGGTAGTTGGCGGTGTTGTAGCGGTGGTTGGAATGGGCCTCGAAGATGGGGTTCAGGTAGATCCAGCTGACCCCCAGCTCCTTTAAGTAGGGCAGCTTTTCCATGATGCCCGCAAAGTCGCCGCCGAAGTAGTCCATGTTCAGGTAGCCGCCCTCTTCATTGGGCCAGAAGTAGGGCTCGCCGTGCTTGTTCTCCCGGTAGATGCGGTCGGAAAAGGGCATGGGCTTGTGCTTTCTGCCCTCGTAGAACCGGTCCGGGAAGATCTGATACAGCACCCCGCCCCTGATGGGCGCGGGGGTGGCAAAGCCCGCCTCGTACACGGTGAGCTGCCACCAGGGGCCGGTGGTCCAGCCCGGCACCGCCTGGCCCATGGGGCCCCGGAAGAGCTTGCGGAAGTCGGAATACAGGTCAAAATAGTAAAAATACAGCCCGGCCCGGCTCAGCGAAAGGGCCAGCGAAAAGCGGTTGATCCCGGCTTCGCAGCCGTCGAAGGTCATGGCGTGGTGCACCGGCTCGCCGCCGTCCCGGATGAGCACCAGATGGGGGCGCACGAAGCCGTAGTCGTAGGGGATGGTCAGCCGGAAGGTGACCTCCCGGCCGGTTTCCACCGCGCCGAAGGGGGTCTTATAGGCCGGGTCGAAGCTGTTGTATAACTGATCCACACAAACACTCCCAGAACAAAGTTGCCGGCGGGGCCGGAAAAAGCGGATGTCGAACAGGAAAAAGGCCCCGGGGCCGGATCTCCGACGCCCGGGGCGAAGGGGCAGACACGGACTGCCCTGAAATCAAAGATGAAAAACGCAAGGGCGAGGGTGCCCTAAAAGCTTACTTTACGGGATGAGCGCCCCAGATGTCGCGGGCGTAGTCCATCACGGAACGGTCGGCGCTGAAGATGCCGCTGTTTGCGATGTTGGCCAGGCTCATCTGGTTCCAGCGGGTGCGGTCGGCATACAGCTTCTGCACGTCGGCCTGAGCGCGGCGGTAATCCTTGAAGTCGGCCATGACCATGTAGGGGTCGCTGGTGCGCAGGTTGTTTACCACCTCGTGGAAGCTCTCGCCGTTCCAGCCCTTCTCCAGGAAGTTCAGCACTTCCATCGCCACCTCGTCGCTGTTGATGAACATGCTGGGATGGTAGCCGGTGGCCTTCATCTGGTTCACTTCCTCGGTGAGCATGCCGAAGATGATCTCGTTCTCCCTGCCGGCGGCGGCAGCGATCTCCACGTTCGCGCCGTCCAGGGTGCCCAGAGTGATGGCGCCGTTCAGCATGAACTTCATGTTGCCGGTGCCGGAGGCCTCGGTGCCTGCCAGACTGATCTGCTCGCTCACTTCGCTGGCGGGCATCAGCCGCTCGGACAGGGAAACGTTGTAGTCCTCCAGATACACCACGCGCAGTTTCTCACGCACAGCGGGGTCGTTGTCGATCAGGGCGCCCAGCTTGCAGATCAGGCGGATCATCTGCTTGGCCATGTAGTAGCCGGGGGCGGCCTTCGCGCCGAAGATGTAGGTCTTGGGGGCGAACTCCGCATTGGGATGATCCTTCAGGTACAGGTACTGCGCGGCGATGTTCAGCGCGTTCAGGTGCTGGCGCTTGTACTCGTGCATGCGCTTGACCTGGCAGTCGAAGATGGAATCGGGGTCGATCACCTGGCCGGTGGTCTTTTCCAGATAGGCGGCAAACTCGGCCTTGTTGGCCTTCTTCACGTCCTCCAGAGCCTTGAGAACGGTTTTGTCGTTCTTGTAGGCGTTCAGCTTGGAAAGCTGTGAAGCGTCGTGCTTGAAGCCCTCGCCGATGGTCTCGCTCAGCAGCCCCGTCAGGCCCGGGTTGGAGGCCAGCAGCCAGCGCCGGTAGGCGATGCCGTTGGTCACGTTCTTGAAGGCCTGGGGCTTATACAGGTAGTAGTCGTGGAACACGCTGTCCTTGATGATCTGGCTGTGCAGCTTGGACACGCCGTTGATGGAGTGGCAGACGTAGCAGCAGATGTTGGCCATGCGAACCTGATTGTCGCCCAGAATGGCCATGTAGTTGATCTTGCCCCAGTCGCCGGGGAAGGCCTTTTCGAAGTCGGCGCGGCAGCGGCGGTCCATCTCCTCCACGATGGAGTAGATGCGGGGCAGGGTGGAACGGAAGATGTCCAGATTCCACTTCTCCAGCGCCTCGCTCATCACGGTGTGGTTGGTGTAGGCGAAGGTGCGGCGGCAGATGTCGAAGGCCTTATCCCAGTCGTAGCCGCACTCGTCCAGCAGAATGCGCATCAGCTCGGGGATGGCCAGGGTGGGATGGGTGTCGTTCAGCTGGATGGCTGCCTTCTCGGGCAGAGTGTCCAGGCTGCCCCACTGGGACAGATGGTTCTGGCAGATGTCGCCGATGGAAGCGGCGGACAGGAAGTACTGCTGGCGCAGGCGCAGGATCTTGCCCTCGCGGTGGTTGTCGTTGGGGTAGAGGATCTTGCTGATCAGCTCGGCGGAGGCGTTCTTGGTGATGGCGCTGCCATACTCGCCGGCGTTGAAGCTGTTCATGTCGAAATCGGGGGCCTTGGCCTGCCACAGACGCAGCTTGGCAACGCCCTGTCCGTCGTAGCCCTGCACATACATGTCGCTGGGAACGGCGATCACGCTGTTGTAGTGGCGGTGGGTCACATGGTGGTAGCTGCCCTCCCAGCTCTCCTCGATGTCGCCGTCAAACTTGACCTCGATGCTCTGGTCGGGGTGGCTCTTCAGCCAGACCTGACCGCCGGGCAGCCAGTTGTCGGCCTTTTCCTGCTGCCAGCCGTCCACGATCTTCTGCTTGAAGATGCCGTACTCGTACAGGATGGAATAGCCGGTGCCGGCGATGCCGGTGGTGGCCATGCCGTCCAGATAGCAGGCGGCCAGGCGGCCCAGACCGCCGTTGCCCAGGCCTGCATCCGGCTCTTCCTCATAGATGCTCTCCACCTTGATGCCGGCGTCGGCCAGAACAGCCTCGGCCACTTCGTTCAGGCCCAGGTTGAACAGGCTGGTTTTCAGGCTGCGGCCCATCAGAAATTCCATGCACAGGTAGTACACCTGCTTTGCGCCGGTGCCGTAGGCGCGGCTCTGGAACTTTTTGTGCTGGGCGCTCATCAGCCGGCGGGCGATGATGGCCAGCGCACGGTAAATCTGCTGATTGCTGGCCACGTCCAGCGTGGTGCCGTATTCACTGTTCAGCCGCTCCTTGAGCAGCTTGTCAAATTCTTTCTTGGTGTATTTCGTCAACGTTTCTCCACTCCTGTCGGTAAAAGTAGTTCGCTGCCAAAAAACTGAGGGTCAAAGGGATGATCCGGCACGCGGGGCGCTCCCCCTTTCCGGGAGGGCCGGGGCCGGGCGGCCTGGCAGCAGGGCTGCACACAGTAAGCGGCACCGCAGGATTTCCGGAATGCGAATCATGCAGGGCCGCTCTTTTATTTTACCAATTTGTCGGGCCTGTTTCAAGAAAAAATACGTTTTCGGTAAACATATCCTGTGCTCCAAAGGGCAAAAAGGCACGATGCGACAAAAAAAGGGGTTTTCTGTGGGGGTGCTTTATACTATAATAAAGGTCAAGGCTGCGGCCGGCGAACGCCTGCCGGGTCGCCGCCGAAATATACTCCGCACCGTTTGGCGTGGAGCTTTGTGAAAGAAGAGGGATTGTATTATGCCGGTTACCAAAGTGAAGCTGACCATCTGCGGGTCCAGCTATATTGTATCCACTACCGATTCCGAAGAATATGTGAACCAGCTGGCCGAACGGCTGGACAATGATATGACCGAGATCATGACCCAGAACCCCAGCGCCAGCGTGGCCGCCAGCGCCGTGATCAGCGCGCTGAGTTATCTGGACGAGCTGAACAAGAACGCCTCCAGCACCGACAACATGCGCGCCCAGATCAAGGATTATCTGGAGGACGCCGCCAAGGCCAAGCTGGAGGCGGAGAACGCCCGCCGTCAGGTGGAGAAGCTGACCGCCGAGCTGGAGGCTCTGAAGGCAAAGCAGGCCGCCGCTGAAGCCGCCGCCCAGGCCGCTGCCCAGGCGGAAGCCGCCGCCGAAGCCGAGCCCGCCGGCGAGGAAACCCCTGCCAACGAGGAGAGCAATGAACAGTAACGCACCCATGGAAATTCTGGCCCCCGCCGGCAATATGGACGCGCTGACCGCCGCGGTTTACAGCGGGGCGAACGCGGTGTATCTGGGCCTGAAGCGGTTCAGCGCCCGGCGCACCGCCGGCAACTTTGATGCAGACGAGCTGCAGCAGGCGGTGAGCTTCTGCCACGGCCGCGGCGTGAAGGTGTATGTGGCCATCAACACCACCGCCCACCCGGCGGAGGTGGAGGGCCTGTGCGACGCGCTGGCCGACGTGTGCGCCGCCGGGGCGGACGCGGTGATTCTGCAGGATCTGGCGGTGGCGGCTCTTGCCCGCCGCATGGCCCCCGACCTGCCCATCCACGGCTCCACCCAGATGAGCGTGCACACGCTGGAGGGTGCGCTGGAGCTGGCCGAGCTGGGCTTCTCCCGGGTGATTCTGGCCCGGGAGCTGAGCCTTGCCGAGATTGAGCATATCGCCAAAAACTGCCCCATCGAGGTGGAGGTGTTCGTGCACGGCGCGCTGTGCATGAGTGTTTCCGGCCAGTGCTACATGAGCGCCTTCCTGGGCGGACGCAGCGGCAACCGGGGCGGCTGCGCCGGGCCCTGCCGCCTGCCCTTTGCGGCGGACGGCTCCGGGGCCTGCCATCTGAGCCTGAAGGATCTTTCCGCCGTGGGCAGCCTGCCCGCTCTGGCCGCCGCCGGTGTGGTGAGCGCCAAGATCGAGGGGCGGCTGCGTGGCCCCGAGTATGTGGCCGCCGCGGTGAACGCCTGCCGGAATTCGCTGGCGGGCCAGCCCTTTGATGAAAAGGTATTACAGGATGTATTTTCCCGTTCCGGTTTTACGAACGGTTACATTGAGGGCAAGATCAACGGGAACATGTTCGGGGTGCGCACCGCTGAGGACAGCGCCGCCAGCAAGGCGGTGACGCCCGCGCTGCGGGAGCTGTACCGCCGGGAGATGCCCCGGGTGCCGGTGCGCTTTACCCTGCACTGTGAGGACGAGGGCTGCAAGCTCACCGCCGCCGACGGCGAGGGCAACACCGCCATCGCCTACACCCGGAACGCCCCCCGGAAGGCGGAAAAGGACCAGCGCAGCGCCATCGAGCGGGCGCTGGGCAAGACCGGCGGCACGCCCTTCTATCTGGAGAGCCTTGTCATTGAGGGTGAGCCGGGCTATCTGCCGGGCAGCGAGTGGAACGAGCTGCGCCGGGCGGCGCTGGAAAGCCTGCTCAAAAAGCGCAGCGCAATCAAGCCCTGGGCCTTCAACCGTCTGCCCCTGCCCGCCGCAAACCGGCATTCCCTGCCCGCCAAGCTGCCCCTCTGGGGCCGGTTCGAGCACTGGGAGCAGCTGCCGGAGAACGCCGAAAGCCTTGCCGGGCTGATCGTGCCGGTGTTTGAGGCGGAGAAGGTGCCCCAGAACCTGCGGGCCAAAACCGTGCTGGAGCTGCCCCGGGCCATGTTCGGGGCCATGGAGGAAGCGGTGGCCAAGGCCATCGCGGCCACGAAAAACGGGGGCTTTGCCGGGTATCTGGCCCAGAACATCGCCCATTTCCGGCTGGCAAAGGGCCTGCCCCTCTACGGCGGGTTCGGGCTGAACATCACCAACCCCCTTGCCGCCGATACTTACAGGCAGCTGGGCCTGCGGGCCATGACCGTGCTGCCCGAGGTGCCCTTCAATGAGATGGCGGCCATCGCCCCCGGCGTGCCCACCTGGGCGCTGGTCTACGGCCACATGCCCCTGATGCTCACCCGGGCCTGCCCGCTGCAGAACGTGACCGACTGCGCCCACTGCGACAAAAAGGGTGAGCTGACCGACCGCAAGAACAGGCACTTCCCGGTGCGCTGCGGCGGCGGTGTGCGTCAGGTCTACAACCCGGTACCCCTGTATCTGGGCGACCGGACCGGTGAAATCCCTGCCGACGCGGGCGTGCTGCTGTTCACCATTGAGACGAAGGAGCAGGCAGCGAAGGTCATCGACCGGTACCGCAAGGGCGAGACCTGGCCCGGCGAATTCACCCGGGGCCTGTATTATAAACCGGCTCAATAATTCCGGGGCAGCCCCCGCACCATTCACGCCTTGCGGCTCAGGCGGCGTATCGCGCCAAAATTTTCCGTGGAATTTTCCGGCGCGCTCCACCACCTGGAATGATGCGGTGTCACCCCAGGTTGATGCACAACAAAAGGTAATACCCGATAAAGTTTCAACAGAAAGGAAATGTCCTTCCCATGGAGATCCCATACATCCTCACCCGGCCGGGGGCCAAGGCCCCGGCCTACGCCACCCCCGGCGCGGCGGCCGCCGACCTGTGCGCCGCGCTGGACGCACCCCTCACGCTGGCCCCCGGCCAGCGGGCCATCATTCCCACCGGCGTGGCGGTGCAGCTGCCCGGCCCCCAGTGGGTGGCCCTGCTCTGCGCCCGCAGCGGCCTTGCGGTGAAGCGGGGGCTGACCCTTTCCAACGGGGTGGGCGTCATTGATTCCGACTACCGGGGCGAGATCGGCGCCGGTGTGGTGAATCTGGGCGAGGAGCCGGTGACCGTGGAGCCCGGCGAGCGGGTGGCCCAGCTGATGATCCTGCCGGTGGCCCAGGGCACCTTTGTGCAGGCCGAAACGCTGGACGATACCCACCGGGGCGCGGGGGGCTTTGGCTCCACCGGCCGCCTGTGAGCAGGGGCAAAGGAGAAAACGACCCATGAAAAACGCTTTGTTTCTGTGTTTCTGCCTGCTGGCGGGCGTGATCGCCGGCGGGCTGCTGGCCCAGGTGTGCGCCGGGGTGCCGGCCCTTTCCTGGCTGGCCTACTCCAAGGCGCTGCGGTTTGCGCCCCAGCTGGATCTGAGCGTGCTGCGCCTGAATCTGGATTTCGTGATGGAGCTCAGCGTGGCGCAGGTTCTGGCGCTGGCGCTGGCCATCTTTGTGTATCGCCGGGTGGAGATCTGAGCTCCGCCCGCTTCGCCCTGGGCCCATGGCCCGGGCTTTTTTGCGGGAACGCCCCATGGGCAGCCCTTTATGAAAAATTTACCGTCACTTGAAATAAACCAAAGGAGAAAATCGTTATGTCATTGATCCTCGCATCCGGAAGCCCCCGCCGCAAAGAGCTGCTGGCCATGATCTGCCCGGAGTTTTCCGTGATTACCAGTGAGGTGGACGAGTCCGCCATCACCGCACCCACCCCCGCCGAGACCGCTCTGGCCCTGGCCACCGCCAAGTGCAAAGCCGTGGCCAAGGATCACCCGGAGGATGTGGTCATCGGCTGCGACACCGTGGTGGACTGCGGCGGCCGCATCTTCGGCAAGCCCGCCGACCGGAACGCCGCCGTGGCCATGCTGCGGGAGCTGTCCGGCAAGGGGCATCAGGTGCACACCGGCGTGTGCGTGTGCCAGGGCGATGTGTGCAAGAGCCTTGTGGCCACCAGCACCGTGCGCTTTTACCCCATTGAGGAGGCGGACATTCAGGCCTGTGTGGACACCCCCGAACCCTACGACAAGGCCGGCGGCTACGCTATTCAGGGCACCGCGGCCCTGTTCTGCGAGGGCATCGACGGCTGCTACTACAACATCATGGGCCTGCCGGTTTCCCGCCTGGCCCGGCTGCTGCGGGAGTTCGGTATCTGACAGCGGGCAAAAGTGGGAAAAACGGGGCAAAAGCGGGCAAAAAGTTTGAAGAAATTGAAAAAAAGCCCCGCGCCCGTTGAGAATGCTTTCGCGGGCGGGTATAATAAGGTGGAATGCCCGTACGACGGCCCGGCCGAGACCGGAAACCGGCGGCGGTACGTTTTTTGATTTTTATTCCGGCCATTTAAAATAGAGTGTGCGCCTCGGTGTGAGGCCTGTGAGAAAAGGAGAAACGAGTTTATGTTCAGCAAGGATATCGGAATCGACCTCGGAACCGCCAATACCCTGGTTTACCTGCGGGGCAAGGGCATCATCATGCGGGAGCCCAGCGTGGTTGCCGTGGACACCAAGACCGACGAGGTGCGCAGCGTTGGCCACGAGGCCAAGGCGGTCATCGGCCGTACCCCCGGCAGCATCATGGCGGTTCGCCCCCTGAAGGACGGCGTGATCGCTGACTTCGACATCACCGCCAACATGCTGGCCCGCTTCATCAAGAAGGTGTGCGGCAACAGCATGTTCTTCCGCCCCCGCGTGGTCATCTGCATCCCCTCCGGCGTGACCGAGGTGGAGCGCCGCGCCGTGAAGGAGGCCGCCCTGAAGGCGGGCGCCCGTCAGGTGAGCGTGATCGAGGAGCCCATGGCTGCTGCCATCGGCGCCGGTCTGCCCATCAGCGAGCCCTCCGGCAGCATGGTGGTGGACATCGGCGGCGGCACCAGCGAGGTGGCCGTGATCAGCCTGGGCGGCATCGTGGCGGCCCGCAGCGTTCGCGTGGGCGGCGATGAGTTCGATCAGGCCATCATTGCCTACATCAAGCGCAAGTACAACCTGCTGATCGGTGAGCGCACCGCCGAGCAGATCAAGATCGAAATCGGCTCCGCCTACGAACTGGAGGAGGAGAAGGAGATGGAGATCAAGGGCCGCAACCTGGTGGACGGCCTGCCCAAGAACATCACCGTCCACTCCGAGGAGGTCCGCGACGCGCTGGCCGAGAGCCTGCAGAAGGTTGTGGACGCCATCAAGGAGACTCTGGAGCGCACCCCGCCCGAGCTGAGCGCCGACATCATCGACCACGGCATCATGCTCACCGGCGGCGGCGCACTGCTGCGCGGCCTGGACGAGCTGGTTCACCGTGAGACCGGCATCGACGTGCATGTGGCCGAGACCCCGCTGGACTGCGTGGCCGCCGGCACCGGCGCCGTGCTGGATCACATCGACCTGCTGGGCGACGTGCTGGACGACAACTCCTCTCACTTCTGATTCAAGCCGCAGGGCCGCGCCCTGCCTTGGCAGACGCACAACACCGGCGCGGGCGGCCCAGGCCGGGCGGCCCGCGCCTTTCTTTATCGAAAAACGCATTAAAATACAACATCCGGGCGCCCTTGCGCCCATGAACCGGGGAGGTGAGCCCACTGAAGGACTTTTTCAATATCGGAAAATTCAAGGCCCTTGTGGCGCTGGCGGTGCTGCTGGGCGGCATCATGGCCTGGGCCGGGGCCAACGGGCGGCTGACCAGCGCGCCGGAGCAGATCCTGAGCGCGGTGCTTTCGCCCTTCCAGAAGGGGGCCAGCGCCGTGAGCGGCGGCGTGGGCGGCCTTTTGGACAAATACGCCCGCATCGACTCCATCATCGCTGAAAACGAGGCGCTGAAGGAGGAAAACTGGGAGCTGCAGGATAAGCTGGTGGAATACGACCGGCTCAAGGCCGAGAACGACGCCTACAGGGAGCGGGACCGGCTGGAGGACGACAGCCCCGAATACACCTATGTTTCCGCCTTTGTGATCGGCCGCGACCCGCTGGAGCGGTTCGGCGGCTTCACCATCGACCTTGGCACGCTGGACGGCGTGCAGCAGGGCGACGTGGTGGTGAGCGATCAGGGGTATCTGGTGGGCCGTGTGCTGGAGGCGGGCCCCGCGTCCAGCAAGGTGATGACCATTCTGCAGCCCGGCTCCTATGTGGCCTGCGTGGTCAGCCGCACCCGCGACACCGGCAACCTGAACGGCAATTCCGCCTATGCGTCGGACGGCCGCTGCGTGCTGGAGAATCTCTCCCGCGATACGCTGGCCCAGGTGGGCGACCAGATCATCACCACCGGCCTTGGCGGCGAGTTCCCGGCGGATATCCGGGTGGGCACCATCGAGGAGATCCTGCCCGAGGAGAGCGGCCGCTCCTCCATCGCGGTGATCGAGCCCGGCGCCGACGTGAACAACGTGAAGCATGTGTTCGTGATCACCGATTTTGAAACCGCCTACGGCCAGCAGGCCGAGGAAAACCAGACCGCCTCTGACGCCCAGCCGGAAAGCTGAGCGCCGCGGGCTGCCAACGAAAGGGGGCGCGCTGCATGACGAGCCGCCGCAAACGGAATTTGATTCTGCTGGCCAAATGGGCCTGCTACTTTTTGATTTTGCTCATTGCGGCCACCCTGCAAAGCCTGCCGGGCTTTCTGTCCATCTTCGGGGTGCGGCCGCTGTTCATTCTGCCGGTGTGCCTGGCGGTGGCCATCTACGAGGGCGAGTATCCCGGCGCGCTGCTGGCGGTGGCCGGCGGCTTTCTGTGGGACTGGACCGCCAGCCGGGTCAGCGGCCTGATGGCCCTGGGCCTGATGACCATCTGCTTTGCCGCCGCCGTGGTGGTGGAGCTGTATCTGCGGGTGAACACCGTGAACTTCATTCTGGTGAACGCCGCCTGCTGCCTGCTGGTCACCGGCATGGACTTCATGTTCTACTACCTGATGCCCGGTTACAGCGGGGCGATGGAGCGGTACCTGACCACGGTGCTGCCCATGGTGATCTACACGGCGGTGCTTTCGCCCCTGGCCATGATGGCGGTGCGCCGGGTGGCCGGGCATTTCGTGCCCGAACAGTAACCGGAAGGGAGGCCGCCGATGGACCAGAAAAGCGTGTTCCGCCGCGTGGGCGGACTGATCGGGATCAGCCTTGTGGTGCTGGGCATTATCCTGCTGCGGCTGGTGGAATTCCAGCTGGTGAACGGCGAGGAATACAAAAGCCAGGCCCAGAGCGTGACCAACTATAAATTCAACATCCCCGCCGCCCGGGGCGAGATCGTGGACCGTTACGGCCGCGCCCTTGCCTCCAACGCGGTGGGCTACGACCTTGTGATCAATCAGCTGATGCTCACCGGCGACGTGAACCAGCTGGTGACGGATCTGGTGGAGATTCTGCAGAGCTGCGGCGAGGAATGGAACGACACCATGCCCGTGAGCAGCCCGGACGAAAGCGGCCACTACACCTTCACCGACGGGGACAACACCTCCGCCCAGAGCCGGCTGGCCAAGCTGAAACAGAACATCGAGCTGCAGCAGTACGCCACCGCCGATCAGGTGATGGCAAAGCTGGTGGAGCGCTACGAGCTGGAGGGCTACGCCCCCCGGTGGCAGCGGATTCTGGCCGGCGTGCGCTACCAGATGCAGCTGGAGGATTTCAGCGCCAGCAACAGCTTCACCCTTGCCAGCGACATCTCCAACCAGACGGTGGCCATGGTCAAGGAGCGCAGCCTGAGCCTTGCGGGCGCCGAGATCATCGAGACCACCCACCGGGTGTATGAGGACGGCACCCTGCTGCCCCATTATCTGGGCAGCGTGGGCAGCATCACCAGTGAGCAGTGGTGGGTGGAGGACGAAAACGGCAACGTGACCACCCCCTTAAAGGACGCAGGCTACAACATGAACGACCTGATCGGCCAGTCCGGCGTGGAAAAATACGCCGAGGACCGGCTGCGGGGCAAGGAAGGCACCCAGCGGGTGAGCCGCGACAAGAGCGGCGTGGTGGTGGGTACCCAGATGCTGGTGGACCCCCAGCCCGGCGAGACGGTGGTGCTGACCATCGACAAGGACCTGCAGAAGAGCCTGAACGAGCAGCTGGAGGCCCTGATTCTGGAGATGCAGCAGACCAAGGCGCCCGCCAAGGGCAAGGAGGTCACCTCCTCCGGCTCGGCGGTGGTCATCGACGTGAAAACCGGCGGGATTCTGGCCATTGCCAACTACCCCAGCTACGATCTGAACCTGTATAAGACCAATTACAGCGCCTACAGCTCGGACCCCAACACCCCGCTGCTGAGCCGGGCAACTACCGGCCTGTACGCCCCCGGCTCCACCTTCAAGCCGGCGGTGGCGCTGGCGGGCCTGCTGGGCGGCATCGTGACCCCCGGGGACACGGTGAACTGCACCCGTGTGTATGACTTCTACACCGACTACAAGCCCGTGTGCCAGCAGCTGGGCCCCCACAGCGGCCCCACCAACCTGACCGAGGCCCTGACCCACAGCTGCAACATCTATTTCTATGATGTGGGCCGCCGGGTGGGGCTGGAAAACTTTGACGAGATGGCAACCAGCCTGGGTCTTGCCACCAGGACCGGCTTTGAGCTGGGCGAGTCCACCGGTAACCTGACCCACACCACCGACGAAAACTACGGCAAGGGCCTGGAGCTGCAGGCGGCCATCGGCCAGGGCAACACCCAGGTGACCCCCATCCAGCTGGCCACCTACGCGGCCACCCTGGCCAACAAGGGCACCCGTTACTCCACCCACATCATCTCCGGCTACCGGGACAGCAACACCGGCGAGCTGATCGAAGAGGTGGAGCCGGAGGTGGCCGAGCAGATCGAGGATAACATCGACGCCTTCGACGCGGTGGAACAGGGCATGCAGGGCGCCGCGCGGGACAGCAGCGCCCTGCGGGATTACCCGCTGAACATCGCCGTCAAGACCGGCAGTCCCCAGCGCTGGGAGCGGGACGAAAAGGGCAACTACGCCTACACCAACACCGCGGTCATCGCCTACGGCCCGGTGGAGAATCCCCAGCTGGCCATCGGCATCGTGCTGGAATGGGGCGGCGGCGGTTCCAACGGCCTGCCGCTGGTGCGCAGCATCTTCGACAGCTACTATTATACCCAGAGCGAGGGCCTGGAGCCCGAATCCGAGGGCGTGCTGCTGCCGTAAGGGCAGCGTGCCGCCGCGCACAGATCAGCGAACCCCGGGGCACGGTGCGCCGTTTGGCGCGCCGTGCCTCTTTTGTTGCCGCCACAGGGGCACATCGGGTAAAAAAACAGCGAAAAGCAGGGCGAAAAAAATGTTTTTTTGGCCTAAATTCACAAATCACAACTTGCTATCAACACCACTTTGTGCTATTATGTTAACACGGGTGTATTGAATGCGCCTGTATTTTGTTTTGGCCTTGATTCCGGCCCGGCCAGCCGCAGAAAAAGGAGGGCACACCCTGTGGCCGCACAGATCATTATGGTGGCCTCCGGCAAGGGCGGCACCGGAAAAAGCACCGTTTCGGTGCTTCTGGGAAGCCGGCTGGCAGCCGCCGGCAAAAAGGTTCTGCTCATCGAGCTGGACAGCGGGCTGCGCAGCGTGGACATCATCGCCGGGGCCGCGGGCCGCACCGTTTACGACATTTCCGATGTGCTCTGCGGCCGGTGCGACTGGCGCAAGGCCATTGTGGAAAGCCCGGTCTACAAGGGGCTGTCGCTGATCAGCGCCCCCTACGAGCGGGGCAACGTGCAGCCTCAGCAGCTGGCAAAGCTCACGCGGAAGATGGCCAGACACTACGACTTCATTCTGGTGGACACCGCCGCCGGCCTGGGCGCGCCCTTTGCGGCGGCCATGGTGGTAAGCCAGATGGCGCTGCTGGTGCTCACGCCGGACCCGGTTGCCCTGCGGGACGGCCACATCGCCGCCGACGTGCTGTTTGAGGGCGGGTTTACCAACGTGCGGCTGGTGGTGAACCGGGTAGGCCCATCCACCTTCGACAAGGGCGCGGTGGCCGATCTGGACGAGTGCATCGACACGGTGGCCGTGCAGCTGATTGCCGTGATCCCCGAGAGCGCGGCTCTGCTGAAGAGCACCGCCGCAGGCGAGGCGCTGCCGGAGAATACGCTGGCATGGCGTGCCTTCGACAATCTGGCCCGCCGGATTCTGGGCCAGCAGGTGCCGCTGGCGGTGCGCTGAGGCGCGGGCCGCAACCATTTGTGTTCCACATGCCGCGGGCATGTTTTTCTGTTTCTTTCACCGGCGGAAGGCCCCCCAAAAGGCCCGCCGCCCACAGAGCTTTTATAGAGGTTTGGAGAAAGCGCGCGCAAGCCGCGCACAACGTCAGTTTGTTTTGAAGAAGGAGGGCGTTTCGTCCATGAATATCGCATTGATCGCGCATGACGCGAAGAAGGAATTGATGGTGCAGTTCTGCATCGCTTACTGCCGGGTGCTCAGCCAGCACAACCTGCTGGCCACCGGTACCACCGGCAAGCTGGTGAGCGAGGCCACCGGCCTGCCCATCCAGTGCTTTTTGTCCGGCGTGCACGGCGGCGACCAGCAGATCGCGGCCCGCATCGCCTGCAACGAGATCGACCTTCTTCTGTTCTTCCGCGATCCCATCAGTGCGAAACCGCACGAACCCAACGAGATGAACCTGCTGCGCCTGTGCGACGTGCGCAACATTCCCATCGCCACCAACATCGCCACCGCCGAAGTGCTGATCCACGGCCTGGAGCGGGGCGACCTGGAGTGGCGCAACATTGTCAATCCGCCCCAGCACTGATATGCCGGAGCGCCGAGACCAAGCAAAAACGGGGCTTTTCGGCATCTGCCGAAAGGCCCTTTTGCGTTTACGGGCGGGGATCGACCGGCTGGGTATTTCGCCCCGGCGGGGAAAGCAGGCCCTGCTTGTGGTGGGGATCGGGGCGCTGTATGCCCTCGAGACCCGGACCTCAGGCCTGTTCGTGCCCTGCCCCTTCCACCGGCTCACCGGGCTCAAATGCCCGGCCTGCGGCATCACCACCGCCATTCTGGCCCTGCTGGGCGGGGACGCCGGGGCGGCCTTTGCGGCAAACCCGGGTCTTGCCCTCAGCCTGCCGGTGCTGGCGCCCTGGCTGGGCTGGGTGTTTTTGGGCTGGCTGCGGGAAACCCCTGCCCGGGGCCGTGCGGTGAACGCGGTGGGCGTGGGGCTGATTATCTATTTTGCAGTCTGGGGCGTATGGCGCAACCTTGCGCCCCTGCTGGGCTTTTGTTGAAGCCTTGAATTTTTTTCGCTGACAGCGAACAGAGAAGGAGAGTCTTCCCATGACAAGAAACATCGTGGTGTGCATTATACTGAGCATCATCACCTGCGGCATCTACGGTCTGTACTGGATGTACACCCTGAACGAGTATGCCCGTGCGGTGGCCCCGAACGAGTGGCGCACCAGCGGCCTCACCGTGATTCTGCTGAGCATCATCACCTGCGGCATCTATGGCCTGTACTGGAACTACAAGATGGGCAAGGCGTACACGACCGTGAACGGCGGCAACGACAACAGCCTGCTGTTCATCCTGCTGAGCCTGTTCGGCTTTTCCATCGTGAACTGGGCCATCATGCAGAACGACATCAACAACGCGGCCCGCTTCCGCTACTGATTCCATGGAACGGGCACAGCGTATCCTGTACCGGCTGGCCATGGGCTGCGCCGTGGCGGGGCTTGCGGTGCTGGGCGGCGTAATACTCAGCGGCAAGGCCTGGCCGGATCCGGTGTTTGCCATCGGTGCGCCGGTGGGCCTGGGCCTTGTGGCGCTCTGCCTTGTGTGTCTGGCTGCGCTCTGGACGCTGCGCTTTGGCGGCGCGGTGCGCCGGGGCCAGCTGTGGCAGGCCGCCGCGCTGGTGGCCGTGGCCATCGCCTGCCTTGCGGGCTTTTTCCTGCGCCGGTGAAGCGCGTGCAGGATACAGAAAACAAAAAGAACCCCGGCACCCGGAAATGCTCCGGATGCCGGGGTTTTTTGCGCATTTTGAGCCGACGGAAACGAAACGCCGCCGGGTTTTCAACGAGGAGCAGGGCCGGATGTGGAAAAGCCGGGCAGCGTTACGCCCTCGTGGGCCAGCAGCCAGCGCTTTTTGTCCAGCCCGCCCGCGTAGCCGGTCAGGCTGCCATTTGCCCCCACCACCCGGTGGCAGGGGATGATGATGGAAATGGGGTTGCGGCCCACCGCGCCGCCCACCGCCTGCCCCGCCATGGGGCGGCCGGTCTGGGCGGAAATGGCCCGGGCCAGCGCCCCGTAGGTGGTGGTCTGGCCGTAGGGGATGGCCAGCAACAGCGCCCACACCCGTTTCTGGAACTCGCTGCCCTCCGGCGCCAGCGGCAGCTCCGCCGGGCTGGGAGCATCCCCCGCAAAATACCGGTTCAGCCAGTGCTCCGCCTGGGCAAACAGGGGAAGGTCGGCCCGCCGGGGAGCATCCGGCGGCAGATGGGCCGCATAGTGCACCTGACCGGCCAGCCACAGGCCGGTCAGGTGGGTTTCGGTGCCCGCCAGCATCATCGGCCCCAGCGGGCCGGTCAGGGTGGTGGTGTACAGCATAAGGGGCCTCCTTTGCAGGGCGGATTGCAAAAAAGCGGCCGCATTGGCTGAGCCGGGGCCGCTTGCGTTTTCTATGGCGGTGGGGTATAATACAAACAGAAGGTGGTGCTGCCCGGAGACGGGTCAGTCCCTTGGAGATTTACGGAAGTAAGCCGCGTTCCTGGGGAGGTGCGGCGGTTTACTTCCGTTTTTTTGTTATCGTGCGTGATCGTCCAAACGATTTGAAACGTCCCGTAGACTGCTCCGCCGATCAGGGTCAGAAGCGAAAGGACTTCCTGTAACATCATGGAAGGGATTACCCCCTCTGCGGAAAAGCAGCGGGGAAAACAGAAGCTTTGCCCCGCTGCCGCTGCCTTTGCGCAGCGTGCAATGGGGACTGGACCGCCTGCCGTGTCCGGCAGCACCACCGTTTCCATTGTAACAAACCCCGCGCGTTTTGTCGAGAACGCGCGGGGTTTGCTGTTTGGCAGGCTATGGGGGCGATTGGCCGGAAATCCTGCTTATCCTTTCTCCGGCTCCACCGCGAAACAGGTCTCCACGCCATCCCGGCGGAAGGTGATCACCTGCCCGGAAGGCTCTCCGTTTTCGTCCAGAATGTCCAGCCGGAATCTGCCCTCGCCATTGCCCAGATAGGTCAGGCCGCTGGGGCTTGCGGGGGTGGCCTCGATGCCCAGCGGCTGGAAGGCGCCGTCCGCCGAAAGAAACGCCAGCCGCACATCCGTGTGCTCCGGCTCCGTATACAGCACCACGCCCACCAGCTCCTCGCCGCCGTCCGGCACCGCCACGCAGTCCAGCACCGTGCGCCGGGCGTTCTGCTCCTGGGCGAGAAACAGCTCCGCCACCGCTTCGTCGGTCCATTCCGGGGCCTCGCTGGCGGCGCTTTCGCTCACCGCTGCGCTTTCGCCGGCAGGCTGGGAGAGGGACGCCGGGCTGCTGGAACCGGGCAGGGAAGTGGAGGCCGGTGCGCCGGAAGCGGGGGCGCACCCGGCCAGCAGCACCGCCGCAAGGCAGCAGACAAAAGGCAGAACGATTTTCTTCATGGGGGAATCCCTCCTTCGTGGGCGGCCCTCAAAGGGCGCGGCGCAGCCCCACCGGCGAACGGCGCGGGGGCCGGAAAAGCTCTTCTGCCCCCATTGTAAGCGCCCGGCGGGCAAAAAACAAGCGGCAAGGGCCGCTTTGCCTTGTAATATCTTGTGGAAAGCGGTATAATAGCCGGGAACGGCCATTATATCGTTATTTTTATGCCCTTTTTCTCGCCCCTTGCGGGGCAACTGAAAAAGAAGGCGAATTATACCATTTCGCTTCGCTTTATGGTATAATAAAACGGTCTAAGAGTTTGCGGAGCCCGGGGTTTCTCGGGCTCCAGCGATTGAAATAAAAGGGGTATTATTGATTATGGAAACCATGGGAAATCTGCGCCGCACCCGTTATTGCGGCGAAGTGCGTCTGGCCGATGCGGGCCAGGAGATGGTGGTGGCCGGTTCCATCGCCAAATGCCGGGATAAGGGCGGCATCATCTTTGCCGACCTGCGCGACACCACCGGCATTCTGCAGATGGTGTTCGACGACTCCACCGACCCCGCCGTGTTCGAGAAGGCCAGCAGCCTGAAGAGCGAGTATGTGGTCATTGCCAGGGGCGTTCTGCGCGAGCGCGACGCCAAGACCGACAAGATCGCCACCGGCGACGTGGAGCTGTATGTGACCGAGCTGCGCGTTCTGAGCGCCGCCGAGACCACCCCCTTCGAGATCCGCGACGAGGTGAAGGTGAAGGACGAGCTGCGCCTGAAGTACCGCTATCTGGATCTGCGCCGCCCCAGCATGCACGACCCCATCGTGCTGCGCAGCAAGATCTGCCAGATCATCCGCAACTACTACTGCGACAACCACTTCTGCGAGATCGAGACCCCCATGCTCATCAAGAGCACCCCGGAAGGCGCCCGCGACTATCTGGTGCCCAGCCGGGTGCAGCCGGGCCACTTCTACGCCCTGCCCCAGTCTCCCCAGCTGTACAAGCAGATTCTGATGCTGTCCGGCTTTGACCGCTACTTCCAGATCGCCCGCTGCTTCCGCGACGAGGACCTGCGCGCCGACCGCCAGCCCGAGTTCACCCAGGTGGATCTGGAGATGAGCTTCGTCACCGAAGAGGACATCATGACCCTGAACGAGGGCCTGATCAAGAAGCTGTGGAAGGAGATCCTGAACATCGACGTGGCCACCCCCTTCCAGCGCATGCCCTGGGACGAGGCCATGGCCCGCTACGGCTCCGACAAGCCCGACACCCGCTTCGGTCTGGAGATCATCGACGTGACAAGCGCGGTGCGTTCCAGCGAGTTTGCTCCCTTCGAGGGTGCCATCGAGGCAGGCGGCAGCGTTCGCCTGATCAACTGCAAGGGTCTGGCCGACAAGCTGACCCGCAAGACCATCGACAAGCTGGGCGACGTGGCCAGGACCTACGGCGCCAAGGGTCTGGCCTACACCCGCCTGACCGCGGACGGCGAGACCTCCAGCTTCGAGAAGTTCCTCACCGAGGAAGAGAAGGCCGCCCTGCGCACCGCCGCCGGCGCCGAGACCGGCGACGTGCTGCTGGTGGTCAGCGACGCGGACAACGTGCGCGCCTGCACCGCTCTGGGCCAGGTTCGTCTGGAGGTTGGCCGCCGCTGCGAGCTGATCGACCCGGACAAGTTCAACTTCCTGTGGGTGGTGAAGTTCCCCCTGTTCGAGTACAGCGAGGAAGAGGGCCGCTATATGGCCATGCACCATCCCTTCACCATGCCCACTGAGGACAGCATGGACAAGCTGGAGACCGAGCCCGGCAAGTGCTACGCCAACGCCTACGACATCGTGCTGAACGGCTGCGAGCTGGGCGGCGGTTCCATCCGCATCAACGACCCTGCCCTGCAGGACCGGATGTTCAAGGCCCTGGGCTTCACCGAGGAGAAGGCCCGCGAGAGCTTCGGCTTCCTGATGGACGCCTACAAGTACGGCGCACCCCCGCACGGCGGTATGGCCTATGGTCTGGACCGCATGGTGATGCTGATGCTGAAGCGGGATTCCATCCGGGACGTGATCGCCTTCCCGAAGGTGCAGAACGCCAGCGAGCTGATGAGCGGCGCCCCCGAGACCGTGGACGAAAAACAGCTGCGCGAGCTGAGCATCGCCACCGTGAGCGCCGAGGGCTGAGGCATACAGTAAAACCGGAGAGCTCCGATTCCCCTGAATGGGGGGGATCGGGGCTCTTTTTCTGTTCTGCGGCAGAATTGGGGCGGGCAGCAAAATTGGCCGCCTTTCTTTATGCAAAAGAAACAAAGAAGAATGAAAAATGGAAAAAATTACATGGAAAAGAGCGAAATACCGAACAGAATGGTCGCTTTCGTTTCTTATCCCGGGGCGGTATTTTTGATAAACTTAAGGTACCGAAAACAAACAGCGATCATAAAACGGAAAGGTGGAGAACCATGAAAAAGCTCGTAGCACTTACTTTGGCGGCACTGTTTGCCTGCAGCAGCCTGTTCACCGGCTGCGGCGGCGGCCGGCAGGCACAGACCTCGGAGCCGGCCAGCCAGGCTTCCTCCGATGCGGCGGCCGATCCGCTGGCGGCAATCACCGACGACGGAACCCCCAAGACCATCACCTACTGGCACACCTTCACCGAGGGTGCACGCAAGGATTATATCGATCAGCTTGTGGCGGACTACATGGAGGAACACCCCAATGTGACCATTGAAGTGGAGGTTTACCCCTGGAATGTGTTCACCCAGAAATGGACCGCGGGTCTGGCCGCCGGTACCCTGCCGGATATCAGCAGCGTGAACCCGGACAACCTGTTTGCCATCAATCAGGCGGGAGCCTGTCTGCCCATGAATCCGCTGGTGGATGCGCTGGGCGAGGATTACTTCCTGGAAAAACCGCTGGAAAACTTCACGGTGGACGGCCAGGTTCTGGCGCTGCCCTACTACCTGCACTCCTATGTGCTGTGGTACCGCAAGGACATTCTGGAGCAGGCGAATGTGAAAGTGCCCACCAACTGGCAGGAGCTGCTGGACGCCACAAAGACCATTGCCGACCCGCCGAACACCTACGGCTTCACCATTGCCATGTCGAAAAACGACCAGATGTGTGCCCAGCTGCTCAGCTGCTTCACCAAGGCGGCGGGCGTTCCCCTGATCACCGAGGATAACAAGGGCAATCTGACCGATCCCACCGTAATGAAGGCCCTGCAGTTGATGGCGGATCTGTACAAGGCCGGTTCCCCCGAGGGTTCGGTAAACTTTGGTCTGTCGGAGCAGAACGACGTGTTCTTCCAGGGCAAATCCACCTTTGCCTTCGGCTCCGGCTTCCACATCAACGGCGTGCAGCAGAACGCCCCTGACCTGCTGGATAACATTGCCGCGGTGCCCTTCTTCGGCCCGGAGGGTCAGAATGAGGACAACTGCTCCTTTGTCATTGGTCTGATGGGATGGAACCAGACCGAATACCCGGAAACAGTGTATGATTTCATGCGGTTCCATTACGAGAAGGAACGCTACATCGACTTTTTGCACCTGATCCCCGGCGGTCAGATGCCTGCCACCACCGAGGCGGCCGAGGCTCCGGAATTCTACGACGAGCCCACCATTCAGAAGTTCTCCACCGAAGTGGAGTACATCCAGGAAGGCATTGAAAACGGCACCTTCCTGGGCATGGACTACGGCCTGACCCCCGCGGCGGCGGCGCTCACCTCGCAGGGCATTATTGAGGAATGCCTGCAGGATATGGTGCTGAACGGCACGCCGGTGGAACAGGCGGCCCAGAAAGCAAACGACAAGCTGAACGCGGCCATTGATGTTTTGATGGGATAAACATGTCTGGGGGCTCGGCACGCAAGGGGCCGGGCCCCCGCTGTTTTGGAAGGGAGGAAACGCCATGAAGGAAAAGCTGCACGCCGAAAAAAAGGCCGGCGGGCTGCGCGGGCGAATGATCGCATTTGCAGACCGGCACATGGAGCCGATTTTCATCGCCCCCGCAATGGTGGTGACCATTGTGCTGCTGGCCTGGCCGATCTGCATGAGCATCTGTTACAGCTTTACCAACAAAAGCCTGTTGGGCAAGCCGGTGGAATTTGTGGGGCTGAGCAATTATGTGTCGGTTCTGCAGAACTCGGAATTTTATATCTCGCTGTGGAACACGGTGGTGTATACGGTGCTTTCTTTGAGCCTGCAGCTGCTGTTCGGGTTCATCGTGGCGCTGGCGCTGAACCGGATCACCCGGTTCAAGGGCCTGTTCCGTACCCTGTGCCTGATTCCCTGGGCGTTTCCCATGATCATTGTATCCTTCACCTGGTCGTATCTGCTCAACGATATTTACGGCATCGTGAACGGCAAGCTGCTGGCCTGGGGCATCGTGAGCCAGCCCATCCAGTTTCTGGCCGACCCCAAGCTGGCCATGATCACGGTCAGCCTGATCAACGTCTGGTTTGGCGTGCCCCTGTTTGCCATCAACATTCTGGCCAGCCTGCAGACCATCCCGAAGGAGCTGTATGAGGCGGCTGAAATGGACGGCGCCACCGTGTGGCAGCGGTTCCGGTTCATCACCCTGCCCTTTGTGCGGGTGGTGGTGGGCCTGCTGATTATCCTGCGCACCATCTGGATCTTCAACAGCTTCGATCTGATCTTCCTGCTCACCGGCGGCGGGCCGGGCGTATCCACCCAGACCATGCCCATCTTTGCCTACCGCATGGGCTGGACGCTTTACAGCCTGGGCCGGTCCTCGGCGGTGACCATCCTTCTGCTGATCATTCTGGCGGTGGCCTGCACCATCTATTTTAAGGTTCTGGATCATTGGGAAAGCGAGGTGGATCAGGGATGAAAAAGCTCTGGCGCAGCCGGGGGGCAATCGTTGCCTACCTGGTGCTGATCGTGGCGGCTCTGCTGGCCGCCGGGCCGCTGGTGGTGGTGATTTTTGCCTCGCTGAAGGGGCAGTACGAAATTGTGGCCAACACCAGCCGCCTGCTGCCCGAGCAGTTCAGCCTGTACTGGTTCAACAGCCTGCTGCGCAAAACGGATTTTCTGATCTATGTGCGCAACAGCCTTGTGTATTCCAGTCTGTCCACCCTGCTGGGAATTGTGATCTCCTCGCTGGCGGCCTACGCCATCACCCGGTTCCGGGGCAAAAAGCAGAAATTCTTCACCCGGGGCATTGTGCTTACCTACATGTTCCCGCCCATTCTGCTGGCGATTCCCTATTTCATGCTGGTGTCCAGCCTGGGGCTGGCCAACACGGTGCCCGGCCTGCTCATGGCCTACATGTCCTTCACGGTGCCCTTCTGCACCTATCTTCTGGTGAGCTACTTCAAAACCGTTCCCCGGGATGTGGAGGAGGCTGCCCTGATCGACGGGTTGACCCGCCCGGGCGTATTCTGGCGCATCTCGCTGCCGCTGGTGGCCCCCGGCGTGGTGGCCACCGCCATCTTCGCCTTCATCAACGCCTGGAACGAGTTTTTGTATTCACTGCTCATCATCAGCACCGGCTCCCGGCAGACGGTTTCGGTGGGCCTGTATTCCCTGAAGGGCGGCATGGAGACCCTGCAATGGGGCGATATGATGGCAGCCTCGGTGCTGGTGGTGATTCCCTCGGTGGTATTCTTCTCCATCATTCAGAAGAGCATCGCCGCCGGGCTCACCGCGGGCGCGGGCAAGTGAGGATGGAAAAGGAGGGAATGGAATGACCGGATATGGAATCATAGGCTGCGGCTACTGCGGCAGCATCCATGCGCAGAGCATCAGCCGGCTGCCCGATGCACGGCTGGCGGCGGTTTATGACATTGACCCCGACCGGACGCAGCAGATGGCCCGGCGCTGGGGCGCCCGGGCCGCGGCCAGCATGAGCGAGCTGTGCGCCGACCCGGCGGTGGACGCGGTGATCGTGGCCACCCCGAACCACTGCCATTTTGCCCCGGCGCTGGCGGCGCTGCAGCAGGGCAGGCATGTGCTGTGTGAAAAGCCGGTGACGCTGGATCTGGTGGAGACCTTCTGGCTCACCGATCTGGCAAAGCGGCAAAACCGGGTGCTGTTCGCCGGGCATGTGACCAACTTCATCCCCGGCGTGCAGCAGGCGGCGGAGTATCTGGCCGAAGGGCGCATCGGTGAGCTGCTGGTCATTCAGGCGCTGCACACCGACTGGGCCGGGCCCCAGCCTCAAGTGGGCTGGAAGCAGAAAAAGGAGCTTTCCGGCGGGCATCTGTATCATCACATGCACGAGGTGGATCTGATCTGCCGGTTCGGCGGGCTGCCCCGGCGGGTGTTTGCGCAGGGGAAGAACCTGGCCCACCATGGCCCCGGCTTCGGGGATGAGGAGGATGCGGACATGCTGCTCATGCAGCTGGAGGGCGGCGGCTTTGCCGGCCTTACCATCGGTTCCGCCTTCCACATGGGCCAGCACAGCCTGCTGCTGCAGGGCACCCGGGGCGGTATCCGGCTGGATTTCAAGCACGCCTACGGCCTTTTGCAGGCCGGCGGGGAAACGGTTCGCTTCGGGCTGCACCAGACCCCCGAGCAGGACAATGAACGCCGGGAGGGCTATCTGCGCACCGCGGCGGACGCGGGCGCGGGCTTCGGCCGGCCCGGCATGCAGACCAGCAGCTGGATGCAGAGCATCTTTGCCGAAGAACTGCAGGCCTTCCATAGCCTGATCCGGCAGGGCGCCGCCGACCCCGGAACGCAGCGGCTGGCAGACGGCAGCGCCGCCGTGGAGTGCGCGCTGGTGCTGGATGCGGCCAGCCGTTCCATGGCCTGCATGCAGGCGGTGGACGTGGAGCGAAAGGAGCGATGAAATGAAGCTGGGCATCATTGGCCTGGATTGTTCCCATGCGGTGGAATTCAGCCGCATGCTGAACGATCCGGCAGACAGGGAGCACATTCCGGGATACCGGGTCACGGCTGCGTGGCCGGGCCGGATCTCGAAGGACTTCGATATGAGCCGGGATCGGATGGAGCCTTTTACCGGGCAGGTGAGCCGGCTGGGAGTGAAGCTGTGCGGCGGAATCGAAGAGGTGATGGAGCAGGTGGACGCGGTGTTCCTGGAGCAGGTGGATGCCCGCCTGCGGGAGGAGCAGCTGGAACGGATCCTGCCCTTCGGCAAGCCCGTGTTTGTGGACAAGCCCCTTGCGCTGAGCGCGGACAGCGCCCGAAGGATCTGCCGGTTGGCCCGGCAGTGGGACTGCCCGGTGATGAGCGCCTCTTCCATCCGCTATTCCCAGGGCTGGCAGGCGGCGCTGGATCAGTGCCGGGGCGAGGTGGAGGCTGTGGACGTTTACGGGCCCATGCCGCTTACTCCCACCCAGCCGGGATATTTCTGGTACGGAGTGCACATGGCGGAAATGCTGTATGAGGCGTTGGGGCCGGGCTGCCAGTGGGTGCAGGCCCGCCGCCAGGGCGACCAGCATCTGATCACCGCCGGCTGGCAGGGCGGGCGGCTGGTGAGCATTCGGGGCATGGGGCCGCAATACCCGGATTTCGGCGGTGCGCTGATGGCCAAAGGCCGCCGCTGCTGCGCCGATACCGGCAGGGACACAAGGGGCTATTACGCCTGCCTGCTGGAACGGATTCTGAAGATGTTTGAAAGCGGGCAGAGCCCGGTGAGCTGGGAGCAGATGCTGGAAACGACCTGTTTTCTGGAAGCGGCCAGCCGGAGCATGAACAGCGGCGACACCATTTGGCTGTGACAAGGAGGCTGTGAGATGGAAAAAACCACAGGATACGCAGTGCTGGGCTGCGGATATTTCGGAGCGGAATTTGCCCGGGCGGTAAGCCAGATGCCCGGTGCGCGGCTGGCAGCAGTGTACAGCCCGGGCGAAAGCGCCGGGCGGGTGAGCCGGGAGCTGGGCTGCCCCCGGGCGGCCACGCTGGAGCAGATCTGGCAGGATCCGGCGGTGGACGCGGTGATCGTGGCCACGCCCAATTACCTGCACAAAGAGCATGTGATGGCGGCGGCCAGAGCGGGCAAGCATGTGTTCTGCGAAAAGCCCTTCGCCCTGAACACCGCGGATGCCCGCGCCATGGTGGAATGCTGCCGCGCACAGGGCGTGAAGCTGATGGTGGGGCACATCATGCACTTTTACAGCGGAATCGCCCGCCTGAAAACCATGATCGACGAAGGGAAGCTGGGCCGGCTGATGACGGTGCACATCGAGCGCACCGGCTGGGAGCACCGGCAGGCGGCGGTGAGCTGGAAAAAGATGCAGGCGGCTTCCGGCGGGCATCTGTTCCACCACATTCACGAGATCGATATCCTGCAATGGATCATGGGCCAGCCGGCCACGGTATACGCGGTGGGCGGCAATTTGGGGCATCAGTCCGGCGAATTCGGTGATGAGGACGACGTGCTGCTGGTTACGCTGCGCTTTGCCGGGGGCGGGTTTGCCACCATGCAGTACGGCTCCGGCTTCCGGATGGGCAACCACCTTGTGCGCATCAACGGAACCCTGGGCGGCGCGCTGATCGATTTTCAGAACGCGCGCATCCAGCTGAAGCTGGGCGATGAAACCAGCACCATGGAGCTGTTCGACGACCCGGCCAGTGCGCAGGCCATCCGGGCACTGTTCCAGCGCACCGATGGCGGCGTGGCCTACGGCAGGCCGGACGAGCGCCCGCCGGAATACATCCTGAACGCACTGCGCAGCGAGCTGGCCGCCTTTGACCGGTGTGTGCGCACCGGCTTTGTGGATCCGGCACAGGCGGATCTGTTCGACGGCAGCTCGGCCTGCAACTCGGTGCAGATCGCGGAATATTCGCTTCGGTCCCGGCAGCAGGGGCAGCCGCTGGAGTTTGGTGACAAACCGTTGTAAACGCAAAATAGCTGCGGTACAATGAGAAAAAAGAAAAGCGGGGTCCGGCCTTGTTTGCCGGGCTCCGCTTTGCCGCAGAAACATGCCGGCGCGGCGCCGGAGGGAGGAGCGGAAGATGAGCAGGCGAACCGGAACGATCTCGCTCAAGCAGTGCTTCAAGCGGCTGCTTTTGGTGGAGCTGGCCCTTTTTGCTCTGATGGCGGCGGGCTGCGTGCTGCTGGGGCAGATGGTTTACCGCACCCAGGTGCGGGAAGAAACCGAAAATCTGTTCCGGGTTGCCTTTACCAATCTGGAAAACGCGCTGGACTCGCTGGACCGGATGGCGCTGAATCTGGTGAATGACCGGCAGGTGCAAAGCGCCCTGCTGGCCCTTTCCGGGGAAGAGCCCGGTGTGGTGCTGCTGGATGATCTGTATTACAGGCTGATCTCCAGCTCGATGCTGGGCCAGGGGCAGAGCATTTCCGTTGTGGATGCCCGCGGCGAGGAGTACTCCAGCGCCAGCACCACCCTGCAGCTTTCCGCCGGGGAGATCGAACACCTGCGGGCGCTGCTGCGCCAGAGAGAGCAGTTTTCCAGCCCGGTGTGGTACTGCCGCCAGCGCACCGGCGAGCTGGTGTATGCCCGCGAGATCCACAGCACTCCCTATAAGGAGGATGCCGAGCCCATTGGCATCGTGGTCATTCAGGCGGATCTGCGCAGCACGGTGGCAGGCACCCTGTATGAAGAGCTGCAAAACGGCGATCTGGCCATGACCTATCAGGGGCAGGTGGTCTTTCAGCTTCAGCCGGAGCAGACCGACGCCCGGACCCTGAGCCGGATGATGGCGCAGCAGGGCGGAGCGGATCGGGTGGAGCTTCGGCAGAATTCCCGGTTCGAGGGCGTGGAATTTTACGGCTTCCAGCGATACCCCTGGCTGGGCAAACCGCTGCAGGCCATCATCGTGACCATGCTGCTGTCGCTGGCGGGCATCTTCGGGATTGCGCTCACCCTCACCCTGCGGCTGGTGCATCGGATCACCGTTCCGCTGGAAAAGCTGAGCTGGCGCATGGAACATGTGGATCCGGAGGACCCGGCTGCGGCCGGGCAGCGCCAGCCCAGCGGCCTTGATGAGCTGGACCGGCTGGAAGAGCGCTTCGACAGCATGATCGACCGCATTCAGGATCTGGTGCGCAACAACTATGTGCGCCGCCTGAAGGAGAAGGAGTATCAGCTGCGGGCGCTGCAAAGCCAGATCAATCCCCATTTTTTATACAACACGCTGGATTCCATCAACTGGCTGGCGGCGGGCAGCGGCCAGCCGGAAATTTCCCGCATGGTGCAGGCACTGGCGGTGCTGTTCCGGGAGACCACCCGCCAGCAGGAGCATCTGATCCGGCTGGAGCAGGAGCTGGAGCTGCTGAACAGCTATATCACCATCCAGAAGATCCGCCTGGAGGATCGGATTCAGGTGCGTATCGAGGCGCCGGATCGCTGCCTGGACTGCCTGATCCCCAAGCTGTCGCTTCAGCCGATTGTGGAGAACGCCATCCACTACGGGGCGGAATGCAGCCTGGAGCCCTGCCGGATTCTGGTGCGTGCCCGCCTGAGCGAGCGGGGGCTGGTGGTGTATGTGGCGGATGACGGGCCCGGCATTTCGCTGGCCCAGCGCAAAAAGCTGAAGGAGCGCACGCTGGTCACCGGCTCCACCAGTATCGGCCTGATCAACATTCAGGATCGCATCCGCATGCTGTGCGGCCCGGGCAGCGATTTGAAGATCCGCAGCCGGCTGGGTTACGGAACGCTGGTCAAGCTGATCCTTCACCAAAGGAGGGATGAGGATGTATAAAGCCCTGATTGTGGACGACGAGCGCATCCTGCGCAGCGGGCTGGTGGGCCTGCCTGTGTGGAAGGAGCTGGGCGTGGAGGCGCTGCAGGCAGCCAACGGCATGCAGGCGCTGGAGCTGCTGGAGCAGGAGAAGCTCCATATTCTGGTCACCGATATCCGCATGCCGGGCATCAGCGGCCTGTCGCTGATCGAACAGGCGATGCGGCGGTATCCCTGGCTGCAGGTGGCGGTGCTTTCCGGCTACGGGCAGTTTGAATATGCCCAGGCGGCGCTGCGGTTCGGCGTGCAGGATTATCTGCTCAAGCCCATTGTGCAGAAGGAGTTCAGCGCCATGATCCAGAAAATGGTGAACCGGCTGGACCGGCAGGCCATGCAGCGCCGCCGTGCCCCGGAGCCGCCGGCCGGGCCGGGCGGCAGCCAGCTGGAGGAAACGGCGCTCTGCCGTTTTCTGCAGGCCGGTCAGGCGCAGCCACTGCCCCGCTGGGTGCAGGGCGAAGCGTCGGTGGAGCTGTTGATGATCCGGCTGGAAGAGGCCGACAGAGACCGGGCGCCCGCGCTGGCACAGCTGCTGAACAGCGCCTTCCGGCAGGAAGGACTGCTGGCAGCGCTGCCCATGGAACGGCAGGTGGCCGCGGTGTTTGCGAAGCGGGCCCCCGGGCCGGAGCGGCTGGCCGATTTTCTGCGCGGCAGCGGCCGGAGTGTGAGTGTGGCGGCAGAGCGGCTGTGTGTGTGCCGTGCGGGGCCCTGCCCGGCAGGGGAGCTGCCCCAGGCCTACCGCAGCATTCAGGAACGCTGGCCCTGGCGTTTTTACCATCAGGGGCTGGCGGATCTGGGCAGTGCGGGGAGAGAGGAGCCCCCCTGCCCGGAGCCGGAAGCCCTGCTGGAGGCGCTGGAGCAGAAGAATGCGGCCGAAGCACAGCAGGCGCTGGCGCAATTCTGCGACCGGGTCTGCATTCTGGAGCCTCCGCCGGATGGCACCCGGCAGGTGTGCGCCCGGCTTTATCAGAGCATTGCCCGGCAGGCGGGGCCCAACGAACAGGCCATGAGCGACCATATCTGCCAGCTCATGGGCCACAGTGCCCTGCGCTTTGAGGCTTTGCGCCGGATGCTCACCCAGCTGCTGGGCTATCTGGAAAAGGCATGGAGCGATCAGGAGCTTACCGGATACAGCCCGCCCATCCGCCAGAGCATCCGGTATATGCAGCAGAACCTGCAGAACCCGCAGCTGAGCCTGAGTTATCTGGCGGCCCAGGTGCTGTTTCTGCATCCGGATTATCTGGGCCGGCTGTTCCGCAAGGAGACGGGCCTGCCCTTTACCCAGTATCTGCTCACCATGCGCATGAACCGGGCAAAGCAGCTGCTGGAGCAGGCGCCGGAGCTGCGGATCGGGCAGCTGTGCGAAGAGGTGGGCTATGGCGAAAATCCCCGCTATTTCAGCCATCTGTTTCATCAGAGCTTCGGCTGCTCGCCCAGCGAATACAGGCGGATGCTCCGGCAATAATGTTTTCCTCGCAGGCCTTCAGGAAACCGAAGGCCTTTTTTCGGCATTGACAAATTTTTTGCCCGGGAATTGACCGAAGGGGCATCCTGTACGTATTCCTTACAGAAGGGAGTGGGAATCATGGAGCAATTTACCCCGCCGCCCGGCGAAGCGGAGCGGGTGGTGGAGCAGTACGGCGAGGCCAGCCCCATCCGGCAGATCGGCCGGGGCTTTCTGTTTCTGGACCAGCTGGTGGAATCCTCGGCGGCAAGGCAGCACCAGAGCCAGCGCCGCCTGCGGGACTTTTATATGAAGGAGGCGCTTTCCTTCATTGAGCAGAACTACCAGCGGGACGTGTCGGTGGAGGATATCGCCGCCTTCTGCGGGCTGAACCGGAGCTACTTCGGCAAGCTCTTCCGCGACACCACGGGCGAAAGCCCCCAGGCCTTTCTTTTGCACTACCGCATGGCCCAGGCGGCCCAGTTTTTGAAGGAGACCACCCAGCCGGTGAGCACCATCAGCGCCATGGTGGGCTACGCAAATCCCTTGCATTTTTCCCGGGCCTTCAAATCGGTGTACGGCATCTCGCCCCGGGCCTGCCGGCAGACCCATTTTACCCACCCGGCGGGTGTGTGAGGCGGGGCACTGGCGCAAAAAAGCCAACTGTGGTACACTGTAACATGGAAAAAGGCCGCCGGGAGACGCGGAAAAGGTCACCGGATACATCAAAAAGGTGGAGTTTGCGGCCAAACAGCTGCTCATGCTCATCAACGACATTCTGGAGATGGCCAAGCTGGAGGCGGGCAAGAGCGCGCTGGCGTGAAGGAATTCGACCTGAACGAATACCTGACCGAGGTGTGCAAGATATTCCGCGCTCAGGCCGAGCGCCAGAACAAGCGGTTTGAGCTGTCCATGCAGCTGAAGAATCCGGTGGTGAAGGGCGATTCCCTCAAGATCGGCCAGATCATGAACAACCTGCTCTCCAACGCGCTGAAATACAGCTGCGCGGGCGCCGAAATCAGGGTGGAGGTGCGCCAGTTCGACTACCAGAAGCACAGCAGGTATCAGATTGTGGTGGCGGATACCGGCATCGGCATGAGCAGCGAGTTTCTGGAGCATATCTTCGAGCCCTGTTCCCGCGAGACCCACTTCCCCCCCGCACCACCGAGGGCACCGGTCTGGGCATGCCCATTGTGAAAAGTCTGGTGCAGCAGATGAGCGGAGAAATCACGGTGGAAAGCGCCGTGGGCAAGGGCAGCCGGTTCACCGTGACCCTGCCGCTGGAGGTGGTGGAGCAGCACGCCGGCCCGGTGATCGCCTTCACGGTGAAAAAGGAGGAAGAGCAGTGAGTACCATCCTGCTGATGGAGGACAATCCCCACATTATGAACATCAACGCCCGTCTGCCCGGATTGCTATGCCTTCACCAGCTGGGTGCTGGATGGCCAGGAAATGGATATGGAGCATCCCATTGAGGTGAGCCCCACCGGCGATATGACCCTGCAGCTTTCCGCCCGGATGCTGAGCTTTGGCCTGCAGGCCGATCCTGCCAGCCTGGAGTTCGGCAGTGCGTCGGTGGGCTATACCCAGCCCGAGGGCCAGGAGCAGACCTTCACCAACAACGGCGAAATGCCGATGATGATCGCGACCGACGGTGTGGAAAACTATGAAGCCACCCTGCTGGACGGCCCGGAAGACGGCGTGCTGGAGGTGGGGGAATCCATGACCATTCTGGTAAAGCCCAAGGCAGATCTGCCCGCCGGTGTGTATGACGACACTTCCCGCCATCGTGAATGTGGATCTGCACTTCACCGTGTATGAGCCCTGCACCGTGACCCTCGACGCCAACGGTCACGGCACCGCACCCGCAGCTCTGGAGAATGTGCCTTCCGCCACCGGGCAGCCCACTGCCACCGCGCAGCCTGCCGCCGCCCGGCTCCCCAGACCGGTGACAGCAGCATGCGGGTATGGCTGGGCCTTGCGGGCGTCGCCGCCTGCGGTCTGCTTGCGCTGGAGCGTCTGCGCAGGAAGGGCTGATCCGGCCCGCGGGGGTTTTCACTGACTGCTAAGCGATAAAAAACGGCGGGCCCTGTTCAGACAACAGGGTCCGCCGCTTTGTGTGTCTGTGCGGGAAACAGCCTCAGCGCAGGTAATGGTAGGGCTCTTTGCCGAAGCGGATCACCAGCGCCGCCGCGATCAGGAAGGTGAGCCCCTCCGCCACCGGAATCGCCAGCCAGATGCCGTCCAGCCCCAGCAGCCGGGGCAGAAGCAGAATGCTGCCCACCACGAACACCAGCGTGCGCAGAAACGAGATCAGCGCGCTTACCGCCCCGTTGGAAAGGGCCGTGAACAGGGAAGAGGAAAAGATGTTGAACCCGGCGAAGAGGAAGTTCCACAAAAAGATCCAGAACCCGTGCAGCGCCAGATCGAACACCGCGCCCCCCCGTCGGGGTGAACAGGGCGATCAGCGGCCGGGCGAACAGCATGGCCGACGCCATCATGGCCGCCGTAACGAGGACGATGGCTCCCAGACAGTGGCGGAACAGCCGCTGCAGATACCGGGTGTTTCCGCTGCCGAAATGGTAGCTGATCACCGGGGCGGCGCTGGTGGAAAATCCCATGGACACCGCCGTGTACACGAACTGGGAATACAGCACGATGGTCATGGCGGCAAGGCCGTCCTCACCGGCCAGCGCCAGCATGGACAGGTTGAACAGCAGCGTGGTCGCCGAGATGGCCAGATTGGACACCATCTCCGACGAGCCGTTGCCCATGGCCAGCGCCAGCATGCCCGGATCCCACCGGGGGCGGCAAAACCGCAGGGTGCCCCGCTCCTTTAAAAAGTAAAACAGGGGGAACAGGCCGCCCAGCACCCGGCCGCTCACCGTGCCCAGCGCCGCGCCGGTCATGCCCATGCCCAGCACTCCGATGAGCAGCCAGTCCAGCACAAGGTTCAACACGCCGCTGCCCACCGTGAGCCACAGGGCAATGCGCCCCCGCCCGGCGGTGATGAACAGCGCCTGATACATCACCTGAATCACCGTGAAAAAGGCCGAGGCAAACAGAACGCGCCCGTATTCCAGGCAGTGGGGCAGCAGCCGGTCGCTGGCGCCCAGCAGCCGCACCAGCGGCTCCAGAAACACCAGCCCCAGCACGCTCAGCACCGCACCCAGTACCCCGGCGGCCAGCGTGGCCAGCGTCAGATCCTGATCGGCGGCCTTCGCCTCGCCCTGGCCCAGCTTGCGCCCCACAATGGCGCTGGTGCCGGTGCCGAACATGATGCCTACCCCGAAGGCCAGCGTGTCCAGCGGAAGCACGATGTTGATGGCCGAAAGCCCGTCGCTGCCCACAAAGCGGGACACAAACACCCCGTCCACCGCCGTGTACAGCGACGATACCACCAGCATGGCCACCGCCGGCACCGAGAAGGCCAGCAGCTGCCAGAAGCTGAATTCCTGCGAAATTGCCCGTTTCATACTACACTCCTTGATTTGTGATGGTCACTATTGTAAACTATGGTGTAACCCACGAGTCAAGAGGCTTTTGCGTTCTTTTACTGCACCGGCCAGCGGGAGGAAATCTCATGAAAAATTACTGTAAAATCAGCGAGTTCGCCGCCCTGTGAGGCCTCAGCCGGGACACCCTGCTTCACTACGACCGCATCGGCATTTTAAAGCCCGCCTTTGTGGCCCCCAGCGGCTACCGGTATTATACGTTGAGCCAGTTTACCACCGTGGATCTGATCGCTGTTCTGAAGGCCAGCGGCACCCCCCAGAGCGAGATCCGGGGCTACCTGCAAAACGCGGACGTGCCTGCCGGAATCCGCCTGCTGGAGGGCAAGGTGCAGGATCTGCGGGCCCGTCGGGCCGAGATCGACCGGATGATCCAGTCGCTGGAGCAGACGCTGGGGACATGCGGGAGGGCGAGCAGTGCGTCTGCGGCCGGCTGCAGCTGGCGCAGCAGCGGGAGCGGTACCTGATCGCCACCCCCACCGGCTACCGACGCCCGCCCAGTGAGCGCCAGTTTGCCCGCACCATGCAGGCTCATTTTGCCGCCTGTGAGCAGTGCGGCCTTGGGGCCGGGTTTCAGGCTGGCGAGATCATCCCCCGCCAGCAGGCGCTGGAAGGGCGTTTTCTGGAGGCTTATTATTTCAGCCCGCTGCCCGGCCCGGTGGAGCACCCCGATCTGTGGATCTGCCCCGCTGGCAGCTGGGCGGTGTATTACCACCGGGGCGGCTACGACGAACTGCCCCATGCCTACGCCCTCTTTCTGGCTGCGCTTGCCCGGCAGGGGCTGCGGCTGGCGGGGGACGTGTACGAGCAGGACGTGATCAACTATCTGTCGGTGAATGACCCGGCCCGGTATGTGCTGCGGCTCTCGGCCCCGGTGGAGAAGTAAACCGCCCGGCGGGGTGATATGCTCCCTCTATGAGAGTCAGTGAAATAAAACACTGTCAATCGTGGAGGGAGCATTGCTATGCCACACAAGCAAAAATTAAGCGTAGAGGAAAAGATTAAAATTATTGTGGATTTTATCAATAACAGGATCAGTCAGAGTGAAGCGGCT